>OBYF01000017.1_pt1 | contig 192782 bp, 136 predicted proteins | sample 1495471 | NCBI WGS metagenome assembly OBYF01 (sample SAMEA2580185, study PRJEB22360) | human gut metagenome | biome: human gut; feature: human-associated habitat; material: faeces | place: Denmark | collected 2008/2010
TTATATATTAATATGTTGATTATTAGGCGTAAAAGCACATTCTAAGGGGCGACTATACTATAATCAACTATTTGCTATGTAGCATTTGCCTTTTGTGGATGACGGGTTGTTCAGGTATACTGGACGATATGCGACCTAAAGATCAGATACCTCAAGATATGTTGAGCGAATCCGATTTGGAAAAGTTATTGAATGGAGTGTATGCCGAAATGGAAGAACTGGTATTCAAATTTTATATGGATGGTGATGTAAAAGGCGAGAATTTCAAGGCAGGTCCCGGATTTTCCATGAACGACCCCATGTTGATGGCTCCTAGTTCTAAAGAAGTTTTGAGCCAGTGGCAAAAATGTTTCACAGCCTTGAAGCAAGTTAATTTCTTGGTCGAAACATACGAAGCGTCATCTAATAAAGAGAGTCAGGTTGTGAAGCAGACAGGAGGGACCGGATACTACTTCAGAGCTTTGATTTATTATCATCTGGTCACTCGCTGGGGAGGAGTTCCTATCTTGCGTAAGCGCACTTACGACGTCGTTCCCATTTCCCCCGAAACCGAAGTGTGGAGTTTTATAAAAGAAGACTTGGCTAAAGCGGAAGGATTACTGTCTGATTTCACCGATCGTTTTTATGTGTCTCTTAGTGCTTGTGATGCGCTTCACGCCAAAGTATGTTTGTCCTTGAAAGACTATACAAATGCGGCAGCTTATGCCGACAAAGTGATTACAAAGTCAAATTTCGCATTGAGTACTACATCAGTTGAGTATGCTCAGGCGTTTGTCTCTAATAGCAGTAGCAAAGAACTGGTCTTTGCGTTAGCCAACAAGCGTAGTACAAGTTTGCTGTTATTTTACCAAACGGTCAATGACATTGATCCGACTTGGGATTACTCTCCTTCTACCGAATGTTACAGCCATCTTTATGATGATACCGCCGTAAAGTCAAAGGATATACGGGCAAAGGCAGTATTTGGTGCAGATAATAGCCGTATTATTAAATTCCCGAATGGAAGTACCGGTCAGTTTGTTACCAATGAACAACCGTCACAAACCCCGATTGTGGTTACCCGTGTGGCGGAAATGTATCTGATTAAAGCGGAAGCATTGGGAGCAGTCAATGGGTTGGCTACATTAAAAGAATTTATGAACAAACGCTACGCAACCGTCTTGTTGCCTTCAAATATGACTGATATAGAGTTTCAGAATCAAATACTTGATGAGCGTCACCGCGAGTTGTATGCAGAAGGTCAACGATGGTATGATTTGAAGCGAACCAACCGTTTGGACTTGTTTTCTTCCTTGAACGGTAGAAACTACCTGATGTATTATCCTGTTCCCCAGTCGGAACGCGATTTGGCGGGAGAGGAAAATTACCCTCAAAATGAAGGCTATTAATTATCTTAGAAAGAACAAAGTATGAAGAATATAAAAATAGTAACAACGTTTTTTATCTGCTTGCTGCTACTTTCAGCATGCTCGGATGATTGGAAGGAAAATGCGCTGACAGCTAAATTTACTTTTGACAAGACAACCTACTATGTAGGCGAAGAAGTCAGTATCACGAATGAGACAGTAGGCGGAGAAGGTAATTATACCTGCCAATGGGATTTAGGGAATGGAGAGACTTCAACAGAAGTTGCTCCTAAAGTGACTTACGAAACGAATGGAGCATATACAGTGACTTTGCATGTGAAAGACAGTAAAGGAAATTATGCAATGGCTCATAAATTATTGACGATTGAAGCTGAACCTCTGCCCGAAGTCGGCAATGTGAAACTGAAATGGGTAGGTGCCCACGTGTTGGGCGAAATACGTTCTACGGCTCCGGCAGTCAGTGATGATAATAATGTATATATGACTTCCAATGACCATTATTTGCGGAAATTTTCAGCCGCTACCGGTGAACAATTGTGGGAGTTCGACTTATGGACATCGGCTGACGGTGATTCTCCGTCCGGTAATACGCATACCACTCCGAGCATTGATACGGACGGTACTGTGTATGTAGGAACAGGCGACACAAGTGGCAAAATAGGGCGCGTATATGCCATCAATCCCGATGGAACAAAGAAATGGGTCGTTGCCGGAGATGCTGAAAAAGGATTTTGGAATAAAGGACAGGCTTCAAAGCCTCGTATTAATTATCTGACTTGTGCGATTGGAGAGAATCATATCTATATGGGTAACGGCGGCTCTACGGGATCTGTGCTTGCTGTCGATAAGAATACCGGTTACAGAGTAGGTTATGTGGCAAACGCAGACAATTCCGGAGGCCCGTCGGGGGGAGTATCTGCCGGAATAGCATTGGCGAACAACACATTAATTTGGGCTGGTGGAAAGAACGGCTTATTCGGCGCGTCGGCGTCTGCACTGAATACAGGTGGTAATGTGATGTGGGCATGGCAAATATATAGTTCGGGAAATGATAAGCCTTCAGAAAACATGAATGCTTCCGTAGCTGTGGACGCAACCGGCACTATATACGGAATTGCCACCTTCCCGAGTATAGGAAGCAGTGCGTTTGCTATTGGAAGCGACGGGGTTGAGAAATGGCGTACTTCGTTAGGAAATGTAGGAACACTAGACCAAGGGGGGGTTGTGATAGGCTTGGACGGAAGTATCATTGTAACGGTAAAACGTGCTCCGGGTGAAGCCACGGGTGGAATTGTTGCATTATCTCCTAATGGAGTTGTTCAATGGCATTACGGTGTGCCGGAAGACGTCAGTGGATGTGCGGCAATCGATCAGGCCGGAAATATTCATTTTGGAACACAATCCGGTAATTATTATATCATTAAACCCGAAGCCTCGGAAGAACAGCTAATCTTGAAAAAAGATTTGGCTGCACTGATTAGCGAGAGCGATTCTCCTTTAAAAGATAACTGGGAAGCGGGTATCGGAAAAATCTGGAGTTCGCCTACAATCGGACCGGATGGAACGATCTATATTGGCGTTACTCACACGGTAGATCCGTCGAAGAGTGTCCTGATAGCTTTGGAAGATGAAGGTATAACCGGATGTGCAGCTTCGGCATGGCCGATGAAAGGGAAAGACAGCCGCCACACCAGTGCACAGTTGGGAGGCTCGGGAGAGAATCCGGGCGGCGAACCGGGCGGTCAACTGCCTATTACAGGAAATCTGAAGACCGATTTAAAGAATTTATTTGATGATAGTTCCTATAAGGTCTGGCTTTGTGCCCATCGGGCGAACACGCAGAAAGGTATAGCCGACGGCATACCGGAGAATTCATTAACTTCCATAGAGTATGCAATCAATGCAGGAGTAGAAATGATCGAACTTGATGCACGTCCCACCTCTGACGGAATATTGGTGCTGATGCACGATAATACGATCGACAGAACCACTAACGGAAGCGGTGCGGTAGGAGATTACTCTTATCAGCAATTACAGCAGCTCTATCTTAAAGATGCAGCAGGGAATCTGACAAACGAACGAATCCCCACTTTAGAGGACGCATTGAAGAAAGGCAAAGGAAAGGTTTATTTTAACTTGGATATAGTCAACAAAAACGTTGCCGTAGCGACAATGGTGGCATTACTTAAAAAACTCGACATGGAAAACGAAGTCCTGCTTTATGTTTCAAACAACCGTAATTATGCATACGATTTGAAAGCGGCGAACAGCACTCTGTTACTGCATCCGATGGCAAAAGCTTCAGATGATATTACCTATTTTGCTTCATCTTACACGGACAATGTGCAGATGATGCAACTTTCCACTTCGGATGCTCTTGCGGGAGCGATGACGGAAGACATTAAATCCAAAGGTTGGCTTTTATTCTCCAATATCGTAGGAGCGAATGATACGAACATGTTGTCGGACAACTATTCGGGGCTGGTAGGCATGATAAACAAACGTATTAATGTCGTACAGACTGATTATGCCGAATTAGCTGCTAAGTATTTAAAATCCAAAAAGTATAGATAATCCCCCAAAGTATAGATGATAAAAATGAATATGAAAAACTATCTGATAATAGGAATTATTTTGCTGTTTCCTTTCCGCTTGTTTGCAGATGAACCGGTGAAGGCAATTTACGCAAAGATTACGAATCCTGATAATAAAGAAGTAACCGTAGTCGCCCACCGGGCGGATTGGCGCTTTGCACCAGAAAATTCGCTGGCAGCAATAGAGAGTTCTATCCGGTTGGGAGCCGACGTCGTGGAGCTGGACGTTCAGAAAACCAAAGACGGACAGTTGATCCTTATGCATGATAAGACCTTGGATAGAACGACCACCGGAAAAGGTAAGGTTGCCGAGTGGACACTGGATTCTATCCGTACACTCCGTCTGAAGAATGGCGCTGCTTTGAGAACCAAACATCGTGTGCCTACATTAGAGGAAGCATTATTGACGGCTAAAGGGCGCGTTATGGTAAATTTGGATAAGGCTTATCCGATATTCGATGAGATTTTCCCCATTCTGGAGAAAACCGGAACCGTTGAACAGATCATCATGAAGGGGTCAAAGCCTGTTGCAGAAGTGAAAAAGGATTTGGGAAAATATTTAGACCGGATCATATATATGCCAATCGTACATTTGGATCGACCGGGAGCTATGCAGCAAATAGATGATTTCATGAAAGAACTTCACCCGGTAGCCTTCGAATTGTTGTTCGAATCGGATACTTGTCAATTCCCAAAACAAGTGAGGACGAAGCTGGAAGGAAAAAGTAAAATTTGGTATAATACCCTTTGGGATACGATGGCAGGCGGACATGATGACGACAAATCATTGGAAAACCCGGATGAAGGATATGGATATTTGATAGATAAACTTGGAGCAACAATCATTCAGACTGATCGTACCGCTTATTTACTGGAATACTTGCAAGCCCGTAAGAAACGTAATGAGCATAAGATAGACGCCTTTCATTAATATGTAAACTTCGGTTATGTCATTTAAAATATTGGATTTTTATAAAATCTCTTCCCCGCTAGCCGGGGGAGAGACTGATTCAGAAGATTCTTCCCGCTTTAAGCGCATCCGTTGGGCTACATTTTTGTCGGCTACTACCGGATATGGCATTTACTATGTTTGTCGCCTTAGCATGAACGTAGTGCGCAAGCCAATTGTAGAGGAGGGAGTATTTTCCGAAACGCAATTAGGAATTATCGGTTCCTGTCTGTTTTTTGTGTATGCAGTGGGTAAGTTGACGAATGGTTTTCTTGCTGACCGTAGTAATGTTCGGCGTTTTATGTCTACGGGATTATTATGTTCCGCTTTGATAAATCTGTGTTTGGGCTTCACCAGTTCATTTTATGCCTTTGTCGTACTTTGGGGATTGAATGGTTGGTTTCAGTCGATGGGAGCAGCATCCGGAGTGGTTTCGCTCACTCGGTGGTACAGTAGTAAAGAACGGGGAACTTTTTACGGCTTTTGGTCTGCTAGTCATAATTTGGGTGAAGCATTAACCTTTATTTCCATAGCCTTATTAGTCAGTTGGATGGGATGGAGGTACGGGATGATTGGAGCTGGCATTATTGGGATATTAGGTTTCTTTATGATGCTTGTCTTTATGCGTGATACGCCACAGAGCCAGGGATTCTTGTTGAACAAAAATTCTTCATCTGTGGATTCCCATTCTTTGTCTGGTAAACAAACGGAAGATTTCAACAAAGCACAAAAGGCTGTCTTGAAGAATCCTGCAATTTGGATTTTGGCTCTGTCCAGTGCATTTATGTATATTAGCCGCTATGCGGTAAATAGTTGGGGTGTTTTCTATCTGGAAGCTCAAAAGGGATATTCTACGCTGGATGCCAGTTTTATAATATCAATCAGTTCTATTTGTGGAATCATTGGCACAGTATTTTCCGGTATCATTTCCGATAAAATGTTTTCCGGCAGTCGTAATATTCCAGCTTTAGTATTTGGGTTGATGAATGTAATAGCACTTTGTCTGTTTCTCTTGGTTCCGGGCGTACATTTTTGGATAGATGTATTGGCTATGGTTCTTTTCGGTTTAGGAATCGGAGTACTAATCTGTTTTCTGGGTGGTTTGATGGCAGTGGATATTGCTCCCCGTAATGCGTCGGGTGCTGCATTGGGAGTAGTCGGTATTGCCAGTTATATCGGTGCCGGATTGCAAGACGTGATGAGCGGTATATTAATAGAAGGTCAAAAGACGGTTCAGAATGGCGTTGACGTTTATGATTTCACGTATATCAATTGGTTTTGGATTGGTTCAGCTCTACTTTCAGTGTTGTTTGCCTTGTTCGTTTGGAATGCAAAATCAAAAGAAGTGGATTAAAGTGAGTACATTAGGTTAGAATATAAGTCTTTGTTTTCAAGGTATTAGTCACCATTCCGGGAAGTAAGTAATGATTGCTTTTTCTTCCCGGAATGGCTTTATATTTATTGATTGATTTCTACCAGCCAGCGACTTAAATTCCGGCTTTCAGCACTAAACTCTACACCTGCTTTTACTATCTCTCTGTGGTCTGTTTTATAAGGAATTAGATAACCTTTCTCATCAATTTGTTTAAGTGCCTCTTCGGCAGTTCCATTCAGCTTGAATTCAAATACATAGATGTATTTAGGAGTTTTAACCACAGCGTCGGCACGCCCACGCGAACTGCGGACTTCGGCTTCTGTAAATTGCCCCATTAGTTTGAATACCAAATAGAAGATAACTTGATAATGACGTTCGGTTTGGTCGTTCAACTCATAGGGAATACCTGCGAAGAAGGCTTCGAGACGGGTGAGGAAAGCTTCATAATCACCAGTTCGGAGTTCTTGGATGAATTTTCCAATATAAAATCCTTGGTCATTGTTCTTCATTGGAGTATAAAACGGTACAAGAAAGTTCATGAACCCATAGCGGACTTCATCGTTTGGAAAATCTAATAGATAATTTTGGAATTCTCTGTCGTAGTCTTTAATCGTCAAATATCCACTTTGATAAATCAGCGGAATAGGATTATTAACATCCATTTTATATTCTGCAAAAGAAGAAACCGGTACTTCAATTCCGCTTAATAAAGTACGGAGGTCGTATTCGCTTTTTTGCAGCAGTTCAACTAAAAATGTAGGAGTACCTGTCTGAAACCAGTAACTATCGAATTTGCATCCGTCGAAAGAATTGAGTACGCTGAAGGGATTGAATACTCCTTCGGCAAATTCGCAGAAATGATAACCATCATAGGTGGCAGCCATTTTTTGAAGTGTCTCTTCAAAAGTCAGTTGGTTTGCTTCCGACAGGTTTTTGAGTTCAGGTGTGAAAGTATCAACTAATTCTTGCCGAGTAATGCCGCAGACCGTAGCATACGGAGACTTCATGTTGATGTCGTTCAATTGATTCAAATCACTGAATACACTGACTTGTGAGAATTTTGTCACTCCGGTAAGAAATACAAATCGCAGATAGCGGTCGGCACTTTTTAGCACTCCGTAGAAGGCTTTCAATGTCTGGCGGTAATCGTCGAGAAGTTCCAAATTGTTGATAGCTTGCAAAAGCGGCTTATCATACTCATCCACCAATACCACTACTTGTTGACCTGTTTGTTCGCATGCCCGGCGAATAACACCCCCGAATCGTGAAGAAAGGGTTCTCTCGTCAATCCCTTTCCCGTATTTAAGTTCCCATTGAGTCAGATGATTACTAAGAATTTCATTTAACTTCTCCGGTTTATCATATTTTTCTGCGTTCAAATCAATATGTAAAACCGGATATTCCTTCCATTCAGTTTCCATTTTCTCAATGGCAAGGCCTTCAAACAATTCTTTTTTGCCTAAAAAATAGGATTCAAATGTAGATAACAACAAACTTTTGCCAAAACGGCGTGGTCTGCTTAGGAAATATGGCTTTCCCATATTCGCCATTCGCCATACCAATGCCGTTTTATCCACATATAAATAATTTTTCCTTCGGATATCCTCAAAGGTCTGTATTCCAATAGGAAGTTTACGCATCAAGTCATACATATTCGGTTCTTTAGCTGTTATACACATCAAAGGTAGCAATAATTTCTAGATAATGGTAAATGAATACTTTAAAAACAGGATGCATTAGAAATATATGATATTAAAATTTTGTTTTTATTTCTATTAACAATACATTTGTGCAAACAAAGCATTATGAATAAAATCACGAACAACACACTAAGGTGGCAGAGTTACATAAATAGACTATTCTTTTTATTTCTATTATTATGTACTATTTTCGAAGTTTGTGCAGCTAATAGTAAGCCCTTTCCTTTCAGCTATGGAAATCAATATAAGAGTTTTAAAAATATACTTCTACCTCATGATGCCAATCAGGTAAATACGATTTTTCAGGATAATTCGGGATTGATATGGGTAGGTACGAAGAACGGGTTGTTTAGTTATGACGGCTACCGGATACAGGATTATGTGTTGGAAGCAGATTCTGAAACGAAGGATATATTTTCAATAGTGCAGATAGATTCAGTCCGTTTATGTTTAGGTACAGGTCGGGGAATTTTGTTTTTCAATTTGTTTACAGAACAATATGAACCAGTTAATGCACAATTAAAAAAGATAAGAACAGTACGTTCTTTGGCTCTGTTTGATAAAAAGCTATGGATTGGTTCGCGCGATAAAGATTTATATTGCTATGATTTTGAAAAAGATTCATTGATGAGTGTACCATTAACAGCATCTGATGAACAAACTATTATTTATTCTTTAGTTCCTACAGAAGCTAAATTATATATTGGTTCCTATGGTGGATTGAGCTTTTATAATCCGATAAAAAAAAAGAGAGAAAGGCTTCCTTTGCCGGAGCAGTACGAAAATGAAATGGTTAACTCTTTACTATGGGATGAAGGGCGAAACTGCCTTTGGGTAGGTACGGAAGGAGCTTTGTTTCAATATATTCCTGACACCCGGCAGATTAATAAAATACCTTCTTTCCCTGCCAATTCATTTAAAACATTAACTCTGGACGGAAAGAAAGACTTAGTAGTGGGTACAGACAACGGACTGTATATTTATGGAGTGGAATCTCATAAATTAGAGCATATTGTTCATGATTCCCGAAACAAACAATCGCTGTGTAATAATATTGTTTGGTGTGCTTTTACAGATAAAGCCAAGAATGTGTGGTTGGGGACAGATCGGGGATCCTCATTAGCAGTTTATCATCCGACTTTTCATTTTATCCATATTTCAGAAATAACCGATAATGGAATTGGAAATCAGTTTACCACAATTTTAAAAGATTCAAAAGAAAATTATTGGTTAGGAGGGATAAACGGACTTATATTGATGAACAAAGTGTCCGGTGCAGAAGAAGGACAATATAAGATTAATTGGTTCAGGTCGGGAGACAACGAACACGCTCTTCCTCACAATCGCATCAGATGTATTTATGAAGATAGAGATAAGGATATCTGGATAGCTACCGACGGCGGAATTGCCAGATATGATGTAAATACAGGCAGATTTGTTCATTACGCTATCCTTAATGCTACCCGACTGAAGAATGCAAATTGGGCTTATGATATTTATGAAGATGAGAAAGGACGTTTGTGGATTGCCACTTATCTGGGAGGATTATTTGTTGTGAATAAGAATAAACTGACTGCCGGTGATAACACCATTCCCTATCTGGCAGAGAAAAACTATTCGGATGCAAATGGTTCGTCCCCTTCTTTGAGTAATATAGTGTATAAAATAGAGGTCGATAAAAACGGCTTTGTCTGGGTGAATACACAAGAAGGCCTAGTTAGAATTGATATTCGGAATAATCACATTGAAAAGAAAGATATTTATCTGGATAAAATGATTTATGATGGCAATGACTATATTTGGTATTCGACAGAGCGCATCATTTACAGGCTTCATATATTCTCCGGTTATGTAGAGAAAGTTTGCACTTTGCCAGAGGGAAGCCATGTATATTCATTTACGGTTGAGGAGAAGAAATTGTGGTTCTCCTATACGGAAGGTATATCAGTACTTAATAGAGAGACATTGCAGAAAGAAAATATTTCAATTCCCAACTATTATTACTTGTCTTGTTTCTTAGATGATTCACATCAGCTTTTGTTATGGGGTGGTGAGGATGGAATAGCTTGTCTTTCTACGATGTTGGCGCAAAACACTGTTTCATCGGAGCCTCCGGTTACTATTACTTCTATCTGGAATAGCAAAGGACGTTTGATGCCGGGCCTTGATTATGAAGGGAAAAGTGTGAAATATCGGAATGAAGTGGAACTGCATTATTCGACGAGTAATTTGACACTCGAATTTTCTTCGTTTACTTATTCGCCGGAAACAGACAGAGCTTTTTATTACTGTCTGGACGGGGCAAACAACGTATGGACTAAATTGGAAGTAGCTCAAAACCGCATCTTCCTACCCAATCTGGAACCGGGACGATATACTATAAAAGTTCGTAACGGGAACGATACCTCTACCGCTTCATCAGTCACAAACTTTAAAATAACCATTTTACCTCCTTGGTACAGAACCTTGTATGCTTACACCATTTATATACTGATATTTTTGTGCATTGCATGGTTGATACTGTGGCGTATTCAGTTGAGGATGAAGCGTCGGTATGAACGAATGGAAAAGGAGAAAACGCTGGAATTATCCAACTTGAAAATGGATTTCTTCATGAATATATCCCATGAGTTGAAGACACCGCTTAGTCTGATTATCGCCCCTTTGAGTAAGCTGATCAGTGAGACGAAAAATCAGGAAAGCAAACAAAAACTGGAGCTTATTCATCAGAATTCATTGCGTTTGAACACTCTGATACAACAGGTGCTGAATTTCAAGCAGATGGAGTATAATAGCGAAAATGTGCTTATTCGTTCGCATATAGAACTTTGTGCTTTTTTAAAGAACATAGTCGAGAGTTTCTCTCCTGTATTCGCGGAAAAGAAGATATTTAAAAGTTTTGCTTCCAATCAAAAAGAGATCTGGATGAATCTGGACGTCCTGAAGATAGAGTCGATATTTGTCAATATTATCTCCAATGCAGTGAAGTATATGCCCGAATCGGGTGGTGAGATTCATGTCGCTATCAGGCAAGAGGGAGACAGGAATACGATTGTGGTATCCGACAACGGGATAGGCATCAAGAAAGAAGACCTCTCCTACATCTTTATTCGTTTTTACCAAAGCAAGACCGGTCGAAAGCATACGAACGGCAGTGGCATCGGGCTTTATATCGTTAAGAAATTTGTGGAACTTCATGGTGGAAGAATAGAAGTCCATAGTCAGGGAGAAGGCTACGGCACTACGGTGAAAGTGGAGTTCCCTTTGTCGGATGAAAACAGGGTTCCCATTCAAGAACATAGCGATATTCAGGAAGGCATCGTAGAAGATAATTCTTTCCCCGTACTGTTAATCATCGATGACAATCAGGAAATGGTATCTTTCCTGATAGAGACTTTTTCAAAGACTTATCGTTGTTTGAAGGCTTTCAATGGAAAAGAAGGACTTTCCGTTGTTCGGGAAAACACAGTCGATTTGATTATTGTAGACGAAATGATGCCGGAAATGGGCGGTCTTGAATTTTGCCGGGTGTTACGTCGCAATCAGCCTACAGCCTCCATTCCGGCGATAATGCTGACGGCGAAAGATGATCTTGAAACCGAGAAGAATAGCATCAAAGCAGGAGTTGATATATTTATGCCCAAGCCATTTGATATTGATAAGCTTTCTCTCCGTTTGGTTCAGTTGCAGGAAAGACGCAATAGTCTGGAGCAGAGAATACGGATAGAGAACATTTCAAAGCCGGTGGTTGAGGAGTCTTTTCAGTCCAATGATGAAATCCTGCTAGCAAAGGTGGTGAGCGTTATTGAAGAAAATATGGAGAATACGGAATTCAATGTGACGATGCTTTCCGATTTGATGGATATAGACGGTAAGCAGTTATATCGGAAGTTGAAACAGCTCACCGGTTCTAGTCCCGTCGATTATATCCGTCAAATCCGGATGAAGAAAGCGGCAGTGCTGTTGGCTCAAAAGAAATTCTCCGTTTCAGAGGTCATGTATATGGTCGGTTATACCAATGCTTCCTATTTTTCAAGATGTTTCGTCGCAGAGTTTAATATGACTCCCAAGCAATATATGCTATTGGATACTCATTAATTTTCTCTCCTTTTATAGATACAAATCGGACAGAATACTGTGAAATCGGTATTTTGTCCGATTTGTGTTAGTCTTTGTCTTTTTCGAATCCAACCATTTTCTGTATGTGCGCTAATATTGCAGAAAAATATTTTGTTAAACTTAAATGTATTAGCCATGAAACTAAAGAACTTTTTGAAAAAGGCTATTTGTTCGGTGCCGATAGTCGTAGTTCGTTCGATCTTGTTGCTTTGTATTTACTTGTCATTGGGACTTGTTGCCCGTGCTGCAACGCAACAAAGAAAGATCACTGTCTCCGGAATTGTGACAGACAGTAGCGGTGAGCCTGTTATTGGTGCGAGTATTACAGAAAAAGGAACTTCCAACGGAACTATCTCTGATGTGAAAGGACATTTTGGAATTTCAGTTTCCTCAACTGCTATTTTGCAGATTTCCTTTATCGGATATAGAACGGAAGAAGTGACTGCATCTCCTGCAAAAACGTCGCTGAAGGTTATATTAAGAGAAAATAGCGAGCAACTCGAAGAAGTGGTAGTTGTGGGATATGGAGTACAGAAAAAAGCCAATCTGACCGGCTCTGTTGCTTCTGTCAATTTTAAGGATGTGAATACGATGCCTGTAGCCAATACAACAAATATGCTCCAGGGGCGTCTGCCAGGTGTGGTACTGACCAATAATGGTGCGCAGGCAGGTAAAGATACCCCTGAAATTCGTATCCGTGGTGTCGGAACTTTGAGTGGCAATAATGATCCGATGGTTTTGATTGATGGAGTAGAAGCATCCGTTGCTCAGATAGCTCAAATTCCTGCAGGTGATATCGACAATGTGTCCGTATTGAAAGACGCGGCGTCTGCTTCCATCTATGGAGTACGTGCGGCAAACGGAGTAATCCTGATAACGACCAAAAGAGGAATGGAATCCAAGCCTGCCATTTCTTATTCCGGTAGCATTGCTCTTCAAGAGGCAACCGTATTACCCGATTATGTGGGCTCTTATGACTGGGCGAAAATGTATAATGATGCTCAAGGCACTGACTTTTATACTCCTGAAATGTTGCAGAAGATTCAAGATGGTTCCGATCCCGATCATTTTGCTAATACAGATTGGGCAAGAGAATTGTTTCATACGGCAGCGATGCATCAGCATCACCTTTCCGTCAGTGGAGGAGGAAAAGATACACATTATATGATTTCTACCTCTTATTTCAACCAGAGTGGCATTTTGAAAGAGACAGGTTACGAACGCTTTAACTTCCGTTCCAATGTAGATGCAAAGTTAGGAATTGTCAAAATCGGTTTGAACTTGGCCGGAAGTAAAGAAAAGACGGATGCTCCGGTTAAAAATATAACGGGAGATGGCTTGATGCGTGCTCTTACATGGTACACGCGTCCAACTGTCCCGGTGAAATATTCCAATGGACACTGGGGATGTGTGGATGGTACTTCTATTTCTCAAACTGTTTTCAAGAATCCGGTAGAGGAATTATATCAAGGGAAAAAAGATGATTATTCTTATCATTTCGATGGGAATGTTTTTGCAGAAGTGGATATTTGGAAAGGTTTGAAATTTCGTTCCAGTCTTGCCTATAAGTTCTTCATGAATGATGTTTCTACTTTTGTTCCTAAAGATATGCGAGTATATGATGCGGACGGGAATGTGCTAAATACAATGGGAACAAATAGTGTGAATGATTATCATTATTTGAGCACGACTTATACGAATGAGAATATACTCACCTATAATGTGCGAATAGGGAAGCATGAAATCGCTGCCTTGCTCGGACATTCGGTTCAAGCGTGGAGAGAAGATTTGACCAATGCGTATAAAGAGAATTTGTCAACCGACAATCTGTATGAACTGGATGCTGCCACAGCCAATCCTAATGCAACGGGAAGTGCGGCCGAATATGCGTTGCAGTCTTTCTTCGGGCGTGTCAATTACAATTATGACAATCGTTATTTATTTGAGTTTAATATTCGTCGTGACGGTTCTTCCCGTATGCCAAAGGCGAACAGATATGCCAATTTCCCTTCTTTTTCGGCTGCATGGGTCTTGACCAATGAATCTTTCATGCAGAATGTAGAGCCACTCACTTCTTTCAAGCTTCGTGGTAGTTGGGGTAAATTGGGAAATCAGGAAATAGGTAACTATTCTTATGCTCCCACGATGGCAGCCAAATATAATTACTATTTTGGCAATCAAAAAGTGATTGGTATGGCAGATAATATAGTGGCTAATGATAAAATAAAATGGGAAACGACCACTATTACAGATGTTGGTTTTGATGCTTCTTTCTGGAAAGGACGCATTTCCATCACTTTCGACTGGTATAACAAGCTGACTTCCGATATCCTTTTGAAACTGGCAATGCCTTATACATACATCGGTTTTCTGGATGCTCCGCTTCAAAATGCTGGAAAAGTGCAGAACAGAGGTTGGGAGCTTTCTGCCAATTATTTTGATCACAAAGGTGACTTCTCGTGGAATGTGGGATTCAATCTTTCTTCCGTACGAAACAAGATTGTAGATGATAGTGGAGGGATCGATCAGAAGTGGGAGACTACTATCAACCGTGAAGGATATCCGATTGGCGCATATTACGGACTGAAAGCAATAGGTATATACCGTACGGAAGCAGACCTGAACCGCACCAACAGTAAAGGAGAAGTAATCAAGCAAGATGGGACGATGCCCGCTTTGGGAGATATCATGTACGAAGATACCGACGACAGTGGAAATGTGACTTCGGATGACAGGGTGATTATTGGTAATCCGTTCCCAAAAATGAGTTATTCGTTCAATCTGGGTTTCTCGTGGAAAGGGATAGACGTCAGTACGTTCTGGCAGGGAGTTGCCGGTATATATCGCTACAACTGGTCGCAGGCTACTATCTCCAATGGTGGCAATATGACCACGGAATGGCTCGATAGATGGAGCGAAGGCAATCCGAACGGTAGTATGCCGCGTCTGGGTAACACCGAGAACGAAGTATATTCTTCTTTCTGGTTGAAGAAATCGGATTATCTCAGGTTGAAGAACATGGAAATCGGTTATACTTTTCCTGCTCATTGGTTGAAGGGAATCGGCGTGCAGAATGTACGCTTCTATGTGGCGGGAACAAACCTATTGACATTTACTCCTTTGAAAAATTATGATCCGGAAAAAAGCAGCGGGGATATGCGGAATGATGTGCATCCCAATACCCGTACTTATTCTTTCGGCGTGAATGTGAAATTTTAAAAATAAATGAAGATGAAACTAATAAATACATACATCCTTTTGGTGTGCGCAACGATTGCGGTTACATTGCATTCTTGCTCCGACAGTTTCTTGCAGAGAGATTCTTTGGTAGCTGTGTCATCCGGAACATTCTGGACCAGTGAAGATGATGCGTTAAGTGGATTGGCGGCTTGTTATGACGGATTACAGAATAACTTTCTGTACAATGGAGATCTTTATAAAGGAGGAGGGCCGTTGGCTATGGATTGTATGACAGATAATGGCGGACATTTTAATTGGACGGGATGGATGCCGGGATATGATATTTGTAACGGTATTCACACATCCAGTTCCTAGATGGTGACATCATATTGGATGGGGGCTTATGAAGAAATAAAAAGATGTAATGCGTTGATTGGTAACATTGACAAAGTGCCGATGGATGCTTCAAAGGTTGAAATTTATAAAGCGGAAGCTGTGGTACTCCGTTCCTTAATGTATACGAATCTGACAATGTTGTATCATGATGTACCTTATTTTACCTCTATACAAAGCGTTACAGATGCGAAAGCTGCAAAAACAGACCGCGCCACTATTGTAGCAGATGTGATGAAAGATTTGAAAGATGCGGCGAAAGTTCTTCCTCCGACGGCTTCTTCATGGGGAAGGATGACCAAAGGAGCGGCGTTATCATTATTGGGGCGACTGGCACTCTACAATGAGAAATGGGACGAAGCTATCAGCGCATATCGCCAAGTAAAGGAGTTGGGATATTCATTATACAAAACAGGGGATAATCCGTATATGGATCTGTTTACCGAAGCAAACGAGCAATGCAATGAAATCATTATGAGTGTTCGGTATGAAGGTCCCGGCAAAGAAGAAGGTAACGCGATGGCCCCGCATTATGACGCTCCTTTGGAGGCTATGAATGGAACGATTGATTTGGCGGATGCCTTTTATGATATAACTACCGGTAAACCGACTACGGATAAAAAGATTGTAAATGGGTTGACAACCGAAGGAAAACCTGATTTGTGGGATCCTAATACTACTCGTTATAACAATCGTGACCCTCGTCTGAAAGTAACATTGTTTACCCCGTGGGATGGTTGGAACGATAAATGGCCTAATGCTTATGGTGGATCTGCCCCTTCTAACTCAACTCTTTATGTCTTGAAATATTTTAATCCTTCTTTAAGTAGCTCCGGCTCTTTTGATAGCGGGCAGGATTTTTATATCATACGTTATGCGGAAGTCTTGCTCTCGTTGGCTGAAGCATTGGTGGAAAAAGGTGGTTATAGTTATGATGAAGTAGTAGGATTGGTCGATGAAGTAAGAAACAGGGTGAAGATGCATACAGTGGGAGAGATAGAAAGTAAAAACGGACAGTTGGATCAAGCGGGATTGAGAGAGGTGATTCGCCACGAACGCAGAGTGGAAACTGCTTTTGAGGGCTTACGCTTATTTGACCTTTATCGTTGGAAAGAGTTGAAGAATGCAGTGGATCGGATTAATAAGGAAGCTGCGGATAATCAACTTCAATATGAATATCGCAATTATCGGGGCGAAATGGAATACGTATGGCCGATACCGTTGCATGAGACGGATGCAAATCCGAATCTGGAACAAAACGAATTATGGAAATAAACGAAAGTAATCAATAAAGAAAAAGATAATGAAGAAGTGTAATGAATTGATTTTTTTGTTCATATCTTCTTTTCTGTTTTCATTGATCGGTTGTGGTAGCACAACCGACAATGAGGTTCCGGGTGAGAAGATAAGCGTAACTCTTTCTATGACAATAGACAAGATTGACAGTCACGAAGTTACTTCTACTATTGAGGTAAAGGCTGCGGGAACGGGCGACTTGTCCGTTCAGGATAAAGGAATCTGTTATTCGCAGGGAGTAGTGACGCCTACGGTTTCGGATGAAAAATCGGTGTATTCTGGTTCGGGAAAGAATGATTTCTCTTCTTTCAAGATGAAACTGGAAGGGTTGTCCGAGAATACTTCCTACTATATCAGACCCTATCTCAAAGTAGGTGATAAGGAGTATTATGGCTATGCGCAACAAGTGAAAACGTTAGGCGCAGGCAAAGAATACCATCCTTTGGATAAAGATGAAGCGATAACGGATTATGACGGTTATCAATTAGCCTGGTCTGACGAATTCAATATCGATGGTAAGCCAAGCAACGAATGGAGCTACGAAACCGGTTTTGTGCGCAATGAAGAATTGCAATGGTATCAAGAAAAGAATGCGAGTGTCAGCAACGGTTGCCTGATTATTGAAGGAAAGAAAGAGAAAGTAGTGAATCCCAACTATCAGGCAGGAAGTGAAGACTGGAAAACGAACCGGAATGTGGCGGAGTATACATCCAGTTCGCTGACTACCCAACACAGCCATGTCTTCAAATATGGCCGTTTTGAGGTTAGGGCAAAACTACCTTCTGCAGAAGGCTCATGGCCGGCAATCTGGACACTGGGTAATACATGGGATTGGCCGATGAATGGAGAAATTGATATTATGGAGTGTTATTTGGTCAATGGCAAGCGGAATATATTGGCGAATGCTTGTTGGAGCTCTCCGCAACAATGGGTAGCTGTTTGGAATCGTTCTACAACTCTTCTTACTCATTTCATTGACAGAGATGCCGACTGGATGAATAAATATCATGTATGGCGTATGGATTGGGATGCCAGCAAGATTTGTATCTATTTGGACGGTGAGTTGTTAAATGAAATAAATTCGTCAGAAACTCAAAATCAAGGTTGGAATGGTAATACAGAAAATCCTTTCAGTAATGATATAGATGGATTCGGACATTATATCTTACTAAATTTAGCTATCGGAGGTAATGGCGGAGACCCTTCCAATTCTCTCTTTCCCATGAGATATGAGGTTGATTATGTAAGAGTCTATCAGAAAAAGTAATTGGTAATAACATAGACGAAAGTTTTATATAGTTTTTTAATAGGTATTTTGCACCATTCCGGGGAAATCATAATTGTAATGTTTCCTCGAAATGGCTTTTTTATAATCAATTAAATGAAAAGTTTTATGGAAAATTCATGTAATGATGAATTGTTTTGTTCATTGAAAGATGAACTTCGTGAAGTAAATGCACAAATCAATGTGCATAGTGAAAAATTAATGGATCTGCTCGACCAAAAAAAAGAATCGTCAGTCAACTGACTCGAGAGATGTCGCATCTCACGCCTGTCATCATCGAGTATCGGGGAAATCCGAAGCAATATGTCTCTGTTGTGCTCGATGCCATCAATCGGGGTAGGTTGACGTATGACGGAATAGCAAATTGCGAACAGACTTTTCGTGCGTTAGCAAGCGTTGTAGATGTGATAAGCCCTAGGAATGGGAAAACGCTTAGTGTAGAGACGCTGGTGTCTTATGAGAAGAAAAAGCGTGCCGGAGAATTTGAGGAAAAATAATATAAAATAAAAAGACGATTGTTGTATAGTTGAACAACAATTCGTATATTGACCTCCAAAGAAAGAAATTGAAAAAGCAAAGATATTAAGAAAGGAGTATTATGGAAGCAAAAACAAATGAGGAATTCTTTAACGTCAGCGCATTAATAGATGAGCGTTTTGGTAAGGAAGGAACTGTTACTCGTGCGGAAGCAGAAGAAAAAGCGTATGCTTTCTACACCGGGCAAATTATCGAAGACGCAAGGAAAAAGGCTAAGATTACTCAAGCAGAATTAGCTCGGCGTATCGGTTCCGACCGTTCTTATATTTCAAGAGTGGAAAGTGGTCAGACAGAACCTAAGGTTTCTACCTTCTATCGCATCATGAATGCGTTAGGTTGTAGGATCGAATTTTCGATGTCTTTATAAAAAGCGATTAAAAAAAACATGGTGGGAAATTTGAAAAAGATAACTGTCTTTTTCAAATTTCCCACCGTTTTTTTGAGGAAGAAAAAGGAAAAGGTGAGGGTAGGTGAGGGTAAATTTCTAACATTCGTATTTTTTTTTAGAAGAAAATAGAAGAATAGAAATAAGAAATATAAAAATGAAAAGTTGCAAAAGTACCCTCACCAACCCTCACCTTTTTGCGTGCGAAGGAGATGAAATCTTATTCATATAGCCTGTTTGATTTCACCTGTTCCGTATCAATAATGAATACAGTGTATCTTCTCCCGTTTTTTCCCTTATGAAATTCGAAGCCATGTTTGGACATCACTTTTCCTAGTTGGGCTTTGGTTCCATGAGAATATTGATACCCCGTCCGTTCGCGAATCAATTCCGCAATTTCAGTGACCGTCAGATAATGCACCTTTTCGAAACGTTCCGGTTTGCGGATATGTGTCAACACCAGTTCTTCTTCCGGTGAGTGGAAAATGAAATCCTCGTTGTTCTCTTCAATCCGTGAGTTTTCCGACTGGGTGAACCAATACTGATACCCCGGCTTGTTGAGCAGATACTTGATTTGTGCATACAACTGCGCGTAGTTTATTTTGATAAACTCCATCGAGTTGACATGAAAGCAGAGAAAACGGCGGTTACCTGTGGTGTCGTGAAGCACTTCCTGATAATTGCATGTGCCGGCAAAAGAAGCCGTGTGAGGGAAGTTCTGTGAACGCCGCGCGTATGGCAGGCGGATGCTGATTACTTTGCGGGTAACCAAATCCTTGAAGATATTCAGTTCCCGTCCGTTCATCCCTTCAAACTCATCCAGATTGATAAGCATCGCCTGCGCTATTTTGGCCAGATCATCCTTGTTGTTCGGGTTGATAAGACCGGTAGAAAGATAGGCGCGCAATTCGGGCGGCAGCAGGTTGTTGATAAACGTAGTCTTTCCGATGTTCTGTATTTCGCTGCAAAGCAACAAAACAGTGTGGTTCACCACATCGTCTTGTGTGGCGGCAGCGCACATTCCCACCAGATAACGTTCCAGACATTCTACCCAAAATTTCTGGTGACTAGTATGCACGCTGTTGGCAAGGATACCGATATAATCCGTTCCGTCCCATTCAGGCAGCGAGTCTAAATATTCGCGAATAGGATGGTAAGTGCTGCTGAAGTCGGAGTAGATCAGATTTTGAATTGTTTTGACGGTGCACGAATAGCCTAGTTCGTTCATCTCCATCCAAATGCTGTTTTCCATCATTTCGTCGAGAATATGGAAAGGTTCCGGTTGCTCCGTGTCCGTTTTCCTTCTGCGATATTCCATGATATGAAGCACTTCGTTGTAGCGTGTATCGTAATTTTCTTTGATATGTTGCTCAATCTGTAATATTCGCTTCTGCGTACTATTCAGCTTGCGGGTGTCGAATTCCTCATTGTGTCCGTAAGCACTCCCGATCAGTGCGTCCATTTCATCCGCGGGAAGATCGGTGAACTGGCTCTTGATAAAAGCTGCCGCCTCTTCCTGGGGGACGCCGTAGCGATTGTACATACAAGCCAGGCAATGCAGGTAGTTGTTCCGGTTGCCGGTGACGTACTTTTCGGATTTATTGTGATAATAGTTCAGAGTCACCATTAAGGAAGCGTGCGAGGAATGGTAGTTGAGTGCCACTTGTTCGGTGAGGGGATTGTTGTCTGGTGCTGTCGTCTTTTTCTTTTTGCCGGATGCCCTTTTCTTCTTTTGAGACTTGAAGAACATCGGTGGCTGTTCCACGATGACAGCTGTGGCATCGGGATTGAAATAAATATCCGGATCGTAAGAGAACAGGCAAGTGCGGCTGACATCTTGTCCGGAAGTGTCGACCTCAACTCCGCAGAGCTGGGCATAAAAGGAAGCGATTTTGTGATAAGCGGCATGATGGAAATCTTCAATTTCCTGAATCGTTTCGGGCAATGTCCCGTCCGTCCGGCATACACGTACCACGATTTTCAGTCCCATTCCTTTGGGACTGATGAAAGCGATGCGGGTGTGGGCACACTTTTTTGCCAGTGCGAGGATGCGTGCCAATGCTTCCTGTGTCTGATGGTCGATGTCTACCACGATGTATCCCAGATACTTGACGAGAGTTGCGTTTGAACGTCCTCCCCGGTAGTTGGCTGAAAAGGTGATTTCCGGTAGTTCTATTTTCTTTTCGTTTGCTGCTTTCTCGCCTTGTTCCGCGAAGATTCGGCGCACGTCCTCCACTGTTTCCCGGTATGTGCCGTTGCTGATGGCCGATACGATTTCTTCTTCTGTCATTTCGGCTATGACGCGGTAAAAGTCTTGAAAGATGGTAAAATGCTCCATGTTGGTTTGTTCTTTTTAATTTGCGGTTGCAAAGAAATTTGTTTGTAAAATAATAGAATGGAACTTTTCGTTTTTTTGATTAAGTTCCTAGGGTTCTCCCAAATAGCGTATGATCGTTGCCACTTGCCGGGGAGAGAGAAGGCGGTTGCGGGCACGATAGCCTTCTTGTTCGAGTTCTTGCAGGAGCGGAAGGTTGTAGACAATCCAACGACGTAGTATTTGTAAGGCTACTTTGAGACATACGTTGGGGTTGTAAAGATGAGCTAGTTCCGACTTTTTATAAGTGCGGATATGAAACGGCTGATCCGGATAATACATGATGAATGATATTTGGTTTATGCTATAAAGTTACTGAAAATTAATGGTTTATTAAAAGAATAACGTCATTATTATTCATAGAATATCAGGAAACTTCGTTGGGGAATCCGGAGGGTGAAAAATGTGTTATCTTTATGTCGTTAACAAATAAGGAACGCGTTCGAAATGTGTGAAATCTTAAAATTATTTTATTATGGCAATGACAGTAACTTATTCAGTAGTGCCGCGCAAGAATCCTGCCAAAAAGGATGAGTCGGCAAAGTATTACGCGCAGGCACAGGCTTCGGGAGAGTTGGATTTTGAAGAGTTGTGCGAGGGAATCACGAGTCGGTCTACCTGTACGGAGACAGATGTGCGTGCCGCCATTTCGGGTATTCTTTATGAGGCGAAGCGTGTGTTGAAAGCGGGAAGAATAGTCCGGCTGGGTGATTTGGGCAGTTTGCAGATCGGGTTGAACAGTGAAGGAGCTGTGTCGGTCAAGGAGTTTTCAAGTTCGCTGATTACGGCTGCCCATATTATTTTCCGTCCCGGAAAGACGTTGGCGGACATCACGAAGATTCTTAGCTACCAACAGGTAACGACGCGTGCGGTGGCCCAAACGGGCGGTAGCGGCAATGAAGGAGAAGACGATGACAAAGGTTCCGGTGGCGGTTCAGACGGTGGTGGAAGCGGAGAAGCTCCGGATCCGGCAGCATGATAACTTTAATATTAGATCAAATGAAAGAAATTGTAACTAAGATTTTGGATGTAATCATGTTCCTTGTGCCTTTCTTCGGAAAAAGAAAGCGGAACAGAATTGTGAGAGAGGTGCGCTTCAATGCTACCCATAAGGAAGTGTGTAATGTGAAAACAACGGAAAGGGAAAAGGACGATGAGAAAGATTAGTCTGATTGTGATTCACTGCTCTGCTACCCGTGCTGATCGCGACTTCACGGCGAAGGATGTGGACACTGCCCATCGCTTTCGGGGCTTTTCTTGTTGGGGGTATCATTATTATATCCGCAAGTCGGGACAGATAGAACCGATGAGGGATGAAGATACGGTGGGTGCTCATGCACGCGGTTTTAATGCGATTAGTTTAGGGGTGTGCTATGAAGGCGGGCTGGATGAGAACGGAAAGGCAGCGGATACACGTACTTCCCGCCAGAAAGAGGCGATGCATCGTCTGGTAAGCGAGTTGTTGCAGCGTTATCCGGATGCAAAGGTGGTCGGTCACCGGGACTTGAGCCCTGACACTAATTATAATGGAATTGTAGACCCCTGGGAACGGATCAAAGAGTGTCCCTGTTTTGAAGTGAAAGCAGAGACATGGTGATTTTTATCCTATTTATTACTGTGGTGGTTAATTGACCACCACAGTAGTGAAATACTCTTTAAATACCTCCGCGGCTTTTTCAAGTTGTTCGGGGGTATTTTCTTTTACGTCTTTCAGTTTGTATTCCTGCTCCATCGCTTCATACTTATGTACGCCTAATGTATGATAAGGCAGGATTTCCACTCGTTGCACCATCTTATATTTTCCCAGAGCCTCTCCTAAACGGCGGATGTCTTCTTCGAAATCGCTGTATCCGGGCACTAATACATAACGCAGCCAGAAAGGTTTCTCGTTTTCTTCCAGCCATGCTGCCGTGCGGATGGTTTGCTCGTTACTTCTTCCGGTCAGTGCCTGATGGCGTGCCGGATTGAACTCTTTAATATCCAGCAATACAAGATCCGTCAGTTTGAAAAGTTCTTCTACTTCTTCGTTCCAGATACCGCCGTTGCTGTCTATGCATACATGTATTCCCTTTTCTTTCAGTTCACGCACCAGGGGAACCAGTGCTTTGGCCTGAAACGTAGGTTCTCCTCCGGAGAAAGTGACTCCTCCGCGTTTCCCGAAAAAAGGACGTTGGCTCATAGCCATGCGGACGATTTCTTCCGGTGGGGTAGGTGTACCTCCTTTTCCGGCTATCGTGTCGGGATTGGCACAATACAGGCAGCGGAAATTGCATCCTTGAAGAAAAACGACGAGCCGTAAGCCCGGCCCGTCGAATGTTCCCATACTTTCGTATGAATGTACGTTTATCGTCATATTGAGTAGATCTGATTACATACGTTCGTGGAAGCTACGGCTGATTACTTCCAATTGATGTTCGCGGCTCAACTTCACGAAGTTTACGGCATAACCGGAAACACGGATGGTAAGCTGCGGATATTTTTCCGGATGCTCCATGGCGTCGTAAAGCATCTCACGGTTCAGCACATTTACGTTCAAGTGGTGAGCGCCTTTGGTGAAGTAACCATCCATCATTGTCACCAGATTTTCTACGCGATCCTCTTCAGTAGCTCCCAGTGATTTCGGAACGATGGAGAAGGTGTTGCTGATACCGTCTTGTGAGTCGCGGTAACGCAATTTCGCTACGGAACTCAAAGAGGCGATAGCACCGTTCTTGTCACGTCCGTGCATCGGGTTGGCTCCCGGAGCAAAAGCGACACCTTTGGCGCGTCCGTCGGGAGTAGCACCTGTTTTCTTGCCATACATCACGTTGGAAGTGATGGTGAGCAAAGACAGAGTAGGACGGGCATTTTTGTAAACCGGAAGTTTCTTCAATTCTTCGCTGAAGAAATAGACCAGGTCAACACCCAGGTGGTCTACCTTGTCGTTGTCATTACCGAAGCAAGGGAATTCGCCTTGAATATCGAAACCTTCTGTCAGACCGATGTCGTTGCGGCGTGCGGTTACTTTGGCATATTTGATGGCCGACAGTGAATCGAGGGCGATAGAAAGTCCGGCTACACCGTAAGCAAGGTTGATGCGTGGGTTGGTATCTACAAGAGCCATTTGGGCTTTTTCGTAGTAATACTTATCATGCATATAATGGATGATGTTCATCGCTTCGTTGTAAACACGGGCGATTTCTGTCAATACCTTCTTGTAGTTGCTCATTACTTCTTCGAAGTTCAGTGTGTCGCTGGTTAGTACGGGGATATTTTTCACCATTACCGTACCGGTGTTTTCGCAACGTCCGCCGTTGATGGCAAGCAGCAGGGCTTTTGCCAGGTTGCAACGTGCGCCGAAGAATTGGATTTGTTTTCCGATTTCCTGATAAGATACGCAGCACGCGATTCCGTAGTCGTCAGACTGGCGCACTTCACGCATCAGGTCGTCGTTTTCATATTGGATGGAAGAAGTGTCGATAGATACTTTTGCGCAGAATTCTTTGAATCCTTCCGGCAGTTCCGGGCTCCACAATACAGTCAGGTTCGGTTCCGGTGAAGGGCCGAGGTTGTAGAGTGTTTGCAGGAAGCGGAAAGAAGTCTTTGTCACCTTGGTGCGTCCGTCGTTGAGGCGTCCGCCCAGAGATTCGGTTACCCATGTCGGGTCGCCGGCAAAGATGTCGTTGTAAGATTGCATACGCAGGTGGCGCACCATACGCAGTTTGATGACAAACTGGTCGATCAGCTCCTGTGCGAAAGATTCTGTGATGGTTCCTTTGCTCAATTCATATTCCATATAAATGTCGAGGAACGAAGAGACGTTACCCAGTGACATGGCAGCACCGTCTTGTTCTTTTACGGCAGCAAGGTAAGCCATGTACACCCATTGTACTGCTTCTTGTGCGGTGTAGGCAGGACGGCTCAAGTCGAGTCCGTAGTATTCGCCCATTACCTTCATGTCCTTCAATGCCTTGATTTGCTCTGCCACTTCTTCGCGCAGGCGGATGCGGGCTTCGGTCATCGGACCGGTAAGGTTACGCAAATCTTCTTTTTTTGCCTCAATCAGTCGGTCGATACCATAGAGAGCCATACGGCGGTAGTCGCCGATGATACGTCCGCGGGCATAGTTGTCAGGAAGTCCGGTGAGGAATCCCAGAGAACGGAACGAACGGATTTCTTCGGTATATACGTCAAATACTCCGTCGTTGTGCGTCTTGCGGTAGTGAGTGAATATATCTTTTACACGGTCGTCCACTTCCACGCCGTTTTCGTGGCAGGCTTTGCTCACCACGTTGATACCTCCGAAAGGTTTGATTGCACGTTTCAGAAGTTCGTCTGTTTGCAGACCGACGATCAGTTCGTTTTCTTTGTCGATATATCCGGCTTTATGAGAAGTGATGGTTGAGACGGTGACATTATCCAGTGAGCGTACTCCGTTATTGGCTCTTTCTTCTGCCAGTGCTTCGAGGCAGCGGTTCCATACAGCTTTTGTGCGTTCGGTAGGTCCTTCGAGGAAAGAAGCATCTCCATAATACGGAGTGATGTTGTGACTAACGAAATCTCTTACGTTGATTTCTGTGCTCCAAAGACCGTCTTTAAAGATCTTATTTAATTCCATAAATGATAAAATTAGAGGTTGTAGTTATCCTTTTCTTTAGAGCGCACAAAGTTACAACGTTTTTTCATATAATCAGCATAAATATGCTCTATTTTATGCTTTTCAACATAAAATACCTAGATATTGCTATTCTTTGGAAATGATGTTCGTGATTTTTTTTGTGAAAACTCTTGTAAGTTTAAAATATATTCGTACCTTTGCACCGCTTTTAACGAAAAGCACTTCTGATAAAGAAGTTTTGGAGAGGTGGCAGAGTGGTCGATTGCGGCGGTCTTGAAAACCGTTGTACTGCGAGGTACCCGGGGTTCGAATCCCTGTCTCTCCGCTAGAAAGCAGCTTTTTGCTGCTTTCTGTTTTTATGGAGAGTTTTTTCTCTAGTTGGTAATTGTAAGGAGAGGTGCTCGAGTGGTTGAAGAGGCACGCCTGGAAAGCGTGTATACCCCTAAAGGGTATCACGAGTTCGAATCTCGTTCTCTCCGCATCATTTTTTACATTTTAATATTAATGAACGGCTGTTTTGACTTATCAAGGCAGCCGTTTGTTTTATATTGTTTTCGGGAATTCGGTTATTCCAATTCTTCAATAATCTTCTTTACATCTACCGGTTGTAATCGACCATATACCTTCTCGCCGATCATCACTACCGGAGCCAGTCCGCAGGCGCCTACACAACGCAGACAGTCTAATGAGAACTTTCCGTCCGGGGTAGTGTCACCGACTTCGATACCTAATACACGTTTGAACTCTTCCAGCAGTTTTTCTGAACCACGTACATAACAAGCTGTACCCATGCAAACAGAGATGGGATGTTTTCCTTTGGGAGTCATGGTAAAGAAAGTATAGAAAGTGACGACACCATACACTTTCGATACGGGAATTCCAAGTTTGGAAGCGATAATCCGTTGCGTTTCCTCGGGTAGATACCCTTGCAAATGCTGTGCCTCATGCAAAATATTGATAAGTTCGCCCGGTTTGTTTCCATGCTTGTCGCAGATCGTTTTGATTTGCTCTGCCATGTCACAGGCTAGTTTGATATCTGACATAATACTCTTCATTTAAAAGTTAATCAATCGCTTTGTTGAAATAATGCGTATGCAGGAGAGTTTCCGATTTCTCACCTAGCGGTTTGCCGAGATAATCCTCGTATAATGTCTTGATATACGGATTCTCGTGCGATTTGCGCAAAGGTTTGTTGGCGTCTTCACGGTAAAGTGCGTTGGCGCGTGCATAGAGTATTTCCGAGTTGCCGTGATGCAAAGGCTGCCCGCCGCCACCGATACAGCCTCCGGGGCAAGCCATAATTTCGATTACATGATATTCGTTGTGCCCGTTCCGTATATCTTCCAGTAGATGACGAGCGTTGCCTAGTCCGTGTGCAATGCCTACTTTTAATTCAAATCCGTTTAGGTTAATGGTAGCACGACGGACGCCATTTAGTCCGCGTACCTGTTCGAAATTTACATTTTTCAAAGGTTCTCCGGTATAGATTTCATAGACAGAACGGAGGGCGGCTTCCATTACACCACCTGTTGTTCCGAAAATGACACCGGCACCTGTCGATTCACCCATCGGGTTGTCGAATGGGCTGTCCAGTACGAGAGGGAACCCGATATTGGCACGTTTAATTAGTCGTGCCAGTTCACGGGTAGAGATAGAATAATCCACATCGGGGATACCGTTCACTTTGAATTCATCACGTGCACATTCGTACTTTTTAGCCAGACAAGGCATGATAGATACGACAACCAGTTTTTCTCTGGGTATGCCCATTTTCTCCGCCCAATAGGATTTGGCAATGGAACCGAACATCTGTTGTGGGGAGCGGGCGGTGGACGGAATGTCCAGCATGTCCGGGAAATGATGTTCGAAGAAGTTGACCCATGCCGGACAGCAGGAAGTCAGGATAGGTAATCGTACGGATTTATCTCCGTTGAGATAACGTGTCAGGCGGTTCAGAATTTCAGAACCCTCTTCCATAATGGTAAGGTCGGCTGCAAAATCAGTATCGAATACATAGTCGAATCCCAGTTCGCGAAGTGCATACACCATTTTTCCGGTTACCAGAGTGCCGGGAGGAAATCCGAATTCTTCACCTAGGGCCGCCCGTACGGCAGGTGCGGTCTGCACAATCACTACTTTGTCCGGATTAGCCAGATCGTCGAGCAGACGGTTGGTGTAGTCACGTTCTGTTAATGCGCCTACGGGACAGACAGCCACGCACTGACCGCAGTAAGTACATTCACTTTCCGTCATCATTCGGTCAAAGGCAGGAGCGATGGTTGTATTGAATCCGCGACGGATGGCACCCAATGCTCCGACCGTCTGTACATCATTGCAAACACTTTCACAACGGCGACAGAAAATGCATTTATCCATATTACGGACGATAGAAGCGGTAATTTCCCGTTTGCGGGGGGACAGCTCACCGCCATTGAAAGGCATTTCGCGAATGTTGAAACGCAGTGCTAACGTTTGGAGCTCGCAGTTGCCGCATTTAGGGCAAGTGAGGCAGTCATTGGGGTGATCCGAAAGGATCAGTTCAGCCACCACTTTGCGAGCGTTCATTACGCGCAGGGTACTGGTTTTTACTACCATGCCCTCCGTGCAACGGGTAGCGCAGGCAGGAGCCAGGTTGCGCCGTCCCATCACTTCAACCACACAAATACGGCAGGAAGCCGGATTATTTTTTATACAGGTTCCTTTCAGGTCGATATGACACAGCGTAGGTATATTGATACCGATTTTGATAGCGGCTTCAAGAATAGTGCTTCCCTCGGGCACAGTGATGAAATGACCGTCTATCTGGAGAGTAATTTGTTTTTCTTCCATAGTAAATAAGATTTTAGCAGACAAGAATAGCGTTGAATTTGCAGCGTGCCATGCACATGCCGCACTTGATACATTTATCAGGAGCAATGACATGTGGCTTGCGCACCAGCCCGCTGATAGCATCCGCCGGACAGTTTTTGGCGCATAGATGACAACCAATGCAACGTTCCGGACTGATGGTATATGTTAATAGTGATTTACATTGCTTGGAACGACAAGTCTTATCCCGTACGTGTTCCATATATTCATCGTAGAAGTTATCCAATGTGGATAAAACGGGATTCGGAGAGGTTTGTCCCAGTCCGCAGAGGGCCGTATCTTTGATGACTTGTCCCAAAGTGGCAAGTGTGTCCAGGTCTTTTTCTGTGCCTTTTCCTTCTGTAATCTTGTTCAGTAGTTCCAACAGACGTTTGTTTCCAATGCGGCAAGGTGTGCATTTCCCGCAGGACTCTTCCACTGTAAAATCCAGATAAAAGCGGGCTACGGATACCATGCAGTCGTCCTCATCCATGACAATCATCCCTCCTGAACCCATCATGGAACCGGCCGAGAGAAGGTTGTCAAAGTCAATGGGAGTGTCCAGATGTTTTTCTGTCAGACAGCCGCCTGACGGTCCTCCTGTTTGTACAGCTTTGAACTTCTTTCCGCCTTTGATGCCTCCTCCGATTTCGTAGATTACTTCCCGAAGAGTAGTTCCCATCGGCACTTCGATCAGTCCGACATTATTAATCTTTCCGGCAAGAGCAAACACTTTGGTTCCTTTGGAACGTTCTGTGCCAATCGTTGCAAACCAGTCGGCTCCTTTGGTTAGAATAATGGGAATATTGGCAAGCGTTTCCACATTATTTACATTGGTTGGTTTTCCCAGATAACCGGATTCGGCAGGGAAGGGAGGTTTCAGAGTCGGCTCTCCTCGTTTTCCTTCCATCGAATGAATAAGGGCAGTTTCTTCTCCGCAGACAAAAGCTCCGGCTCCGTATCGTATTTCTATGTCGAAACTGAAATCTGTTCCTAAGATATGATCTCCCAGTAATCCGTATTCGCGCGCCTGATTGATAGCTGTTTTCAGTCGGTTGATAGCTAACGGATATTCGGCACGGATATATACTAATCCTTTGGTGGACCCGATGGAATAACCGCAGACACACATCGCTTCTACAATCGAATGTGGGTCGCCCTCCATAATGGAACGGTCCATGAATGCACCGGGATCTCCTTCGTCGGCGTTACAAACCACGTATTTGACATCTGACTGTTGCTTGTTGGCAAATTCCCATTTCAGTCCCGTCGGGAAACCGCCACCACCACGTCCGCGAAGTCCCGAACGTTTGATAATATCAATAACGTCCGTCGGCTTTTTGTTAAGCAGGCAATCGGCCAATGCAAAGTATCCTTCACGGGCGATATACTCTTCAATATTTTCGGGATCGATAAAACCACAGTTACGCAATGCGATGCGGAGTTGTTTCCGGTAGAAATCCATGTGCTTGGAGTCGCTGACGGTATGTTCCGTTTTGGGATCTACATACAGCAACCGTTCGATTCTTCGTCCTCCGATGATATGCTCGTTGATGATTTCTTCCGCATCTTCGGGAGTGACTTGGGTGTAAAAGGTATTATCGGGGATAATTTTCACGATAGGACCTTTTTCACAGAAGCCGAAACAGCCTACGGTGATGACTTCTACTTTGTCGGTGATTTCGTTCTTTTGGATGGCTTTTAGAAGATTGTCTGTAATACCCTGGCTGGAAGATGCCTTACAGCCTGTACCACCGCAGATCAGAATCTGAAGATGTTGCGCACCGGATGCCAGTCCGTAACACTTTTCAGTCACCTTTTCATTACTTTCTTCGCGCAATGAAAGATTGTGCTCTGCTCTCTTCCTGATTGTTGCCAAATCATGGATAGATAAAATTTTCATAAGTATCAGAATTGTTAGTCGGTTTTTTGCAAATATAATTCTTTGTTTGAAATAACAGCGTAGTCTCGTACAAATAAAATTGTTCTTTGACGGAGGATTTAGGTAAATAAATCTCTATCTTCGTATTTAATAGGTATCAAACCTAAAAAAAGAAAATTGAAGTATGAGACGAATTTTACTTGGACTATGTTTTCTATCCTTTCTGAACAGCGCATCCGGACAAGAGATTCCTTTGCCGGAAAAGATGCCGCAGACACATCCGCGGGTACTGACTACTCCGGCGGGAAAGCAGGAAACATGGAAGCTGATTAAAAAAGAAGAATGGGCGAAAGATGTTTTCAATAAATTGAAGGAACGGACGGAAGTATATACGAACCTGACGGATGCTCAACCGGCGTGGTTGCTGTCTCGTTTGGCAATGTACTGGAAGTCTCATGCCACGGAAGTATATGTGAAAGGTGAAACGTTCGACCATGCAGGTGGTGAAAAAGCTCCTTATCCCACTGTGCGTTACACAGGAACCCGTGGCACAGCTGCTACCCACGGCCGTCCCAAATTGGCGGATGTCGTTCCTTATGATGATGAGGATGGGAATGTCACTTTCTGCAATAATGCACTTCCCGACCGTCCTATGGAGAGTGTACACCCATCCAAAACAGGCCGGAATATTGAAAGCCTGAACTGCGAAATCCTGGGAATTGCCCGTGATGCCGCTTTCCTTTATTGGATGACGGATGAAGAGAAATTCGCTAAACTTGCCGCGGGGGTCTTTGATACATATATGACAGGTATTTATTATAGAAACGTGCCCATCGACCTGAATCACGGCCATCAGCAAACATTGGTAGGATTGACTTCTTTCGAAGTCATCCATGAAGACGCACTCCATATCGCTGTCCCTTTATACGATTTTCTATATAATTATCTAAAGGCCAATTACCCGGATAAAATGGAAATCTACGCCGGAGCTTTTAAGAAATGGGCGGATAATATCATAGCGAACGGTGTACCTCATAACAACTGGAATTTGCTACAGGCACGGTTTATTATGAATGTCGGATTGGTATTGGAAGACAATAAAGAATATGCCGACGGAAAAGGACGTGAATATTATATCGACTATGTGATGAACCGTTCCAGCATCCGCCAATGGAGTCTGACGCAATTGGCAGATTATGGTTTCGATATAAATACGGGAATTTGGGCAGAATGTCCGGGATATAGCAGTGTGGTAATCAATGATTATGCCAATTTTGTGAATCAGTTTGATACGAATCTGCAATATGATTTGGTGAAAGCAATGCCTGTATTGTCGAAAGCGGTAGCAACCACTCCCCAATATCTGTTTCCCAACCGTATGATTTGTGGCTTTGGAGATACGCATCCGGGATATTTGAGTACGAACTTCTTTATCCGTATGATACAGAATGCACAGGCGAACGGGAAGAAAGAACAGGAAAACTATTTCACGGCTTTATTGAAATGCCTGAACCCGGATTTGGGAAATGATAAAACAGAAAAGAAGAATGTGCGTGTATCTGTCAATTCTTTCTTTGAAGATAAACCGCTGGCGCTAAATCCCAAAGTGCAGCCGGGAAAGATAGAAGATTATGTTTCTCCTTTGTTTTATGCTCCCAATGTGTCATGGCTGGTACAGCGCAACGGTATGCATCCGCGCAACAGTTTGATGATTTCGTTGAATGGCAGTGAAGGGAACCACATGCACGCTAACGGCATTTCGATGGAACTTTATGGAAAAGGATACGTACTGGGGCCGGATGCAGGTATCGGGCTTTTCCTGTATAGCGGACTGGATTATGCGGAATATTATTCTCAATTCCCCAGTCATAATACAGTTTGTGTGGATGGAATATCGAGCTATCCGGTGATGAAAAGTAATCATTCTTTTGATTTGCTTTCCTGTTTCCCGGCATCAGCGGAACCGGGCAAAGCATTTACGTCCGTTACTTACAGTAACCTTTATTTTCGTGAACCGGAAAGCAGGGCGGATCAGACCCGTATGATGAGTATTGTCACTACCGGGGCGGAGACGGGGTATTATGTCGATGTATTCCGCAGCCGGAAAGAGAAAGGAGGCGATAAGATGCACGATTACTTCTATCACAACCTTGGACAGACTTTGACATTGACGGCAGCAGATGGCAGCGACCTGAATCTCCAGTCTACGGAAGAACTCGCCTTTGCAGGCGCACATCTTTACGCTTATTCCTATTTATATGATAAGAAAGTGGCTGCAACCAATAAGGATGTCAAGGCAACTTTCACCATAGATATGAAAGATAAGGACGGCGATGATATATACATGAATCTTTGGATGAAAGGCGAACCGGATCGTGAAGTCTTTACGGCTTTGGCGCCAATGACCGAAGGGCTAAGCCGTACACCGAATATGCCCTATAATATAAAGGAGCAGCCGACGCTGACATTTGTTGCCCGTCAGCATGGAGAAGCTTGGAATCGTCCTTTTGTCTCGATATATGAACCGAGTACGAAAAAGGAACCGTCTGCTATTCAGTCCGTCTCTTACTTTGATGCAGAAGGAGCAGGTTTGGAAGACTTTGCCGGTATCTGTGTGAAAAGCAAAAACGGACGTATAGATCATATCTTCTCTCTATCTGATGCTGCACAAACCGCTATTTATCAAGGAATGAAAGTGAAAGCGGATTATGCTGTTATCAGCAATGAATATGCAGGAAACCGGACGTTGTTTTTAGGGAATGGGACCCAATTGGTTGCACCCGGGGTAATGATTCAGACCGACAATGCCGCTAATGTATTGCTCGAAAAGAAAGAAGGGAAATGGTATATTATTTCTTCTGCTCCCTGTACGGTTGTTATCGGCGATAAGAAGATAAAATCCGATGCTTCGTCGGAGCCTATGTTGTTGCGTATCTGATGTTTCATTGGTAATAAAGAAAAATTGTATATCTTATCCGTAGTATGGTATATTATGGCCTAAGATGGAAATTGTTGCAATAAAAAACAAAAAAAGCGTGTTTAAACGTTTTTAATACTATATTTTTTCTAATTTTGTGGCTTTCTGTCCAAGTAGTATATAAAATGGACAGTAAGCCCTTTTTTTGTGGGTAAATATTTAGTGGGAAATATTTAGTGGGAAATAAATGATGGTATATGTGATGAGAAATGGTCGCAGGGTAATAGCTGCGTTATCATTTCTGTTATTATGTTGTGGTGTACATGTGCACGCACAACGGGTGGCTGTAAAGACAAATGCATTGGGTTGGCTGACCGCCAGTCCGAATGTAGAAGCAGAATTTGTATTGGGTAGTCATGTCTCCTTGAACATGGGGATTGCTGCGAACCCAATCAGTACAGACAACTTTAAAACGACTTTCACGCATTTTCAGCCTGAAGTTCGTTACTGGCTAAATCGTCCGATGGTGAGTCATTTTCTTGGAATCACCGCTTTCGTGAATAATTTTGATATGATGGTAAAAGATGTGCATCACAAAGGCGATGCATACGCCGCCGGTTTGACCTATGGATACGCATGGGTGCTGGGCGATCATTGGAACATCGAAGCAACTGCCGGAGTGGGTGTGTTGCGCTACCGTCAGTTTAAGTATGATAAGGGTACTCCGAAACCGGGTGCGGTCAACGATAGTAAGACCACCATTGCACCTGTCAAACTGGGGGTATCCTTTGTTTATATTATTCGATAACGAACATTAGCTAGTCAGAAAAGAGAATGAAAATCAATTTGAAACGTGATAGATTAACAGGTATACTTCTCGTGGCGATGATGTTCGTCGGTATGAATGTATCCGCCCAACGGATCCGCGTGCAGGGGCATATCACAAACCCGCAGGGAAAAAGTGTTCCGAATGTAAATGTGTTGAATCCGGTCAATGACGAACGTATAGAAATGTCCGACGAGGATGGCCGTTACAGTGTCTTGGTTGAGAAAAACGGCTCGTTGAAGTTTACATGTGTCGGTTATGAAGACAAAACAGTGAAGGTGGCAGGAAAGCAGATTCTGAATGTAGTATTGAAAGATGCCGTCATCGAACTGGACGAAGTTACAATTACTTCCAAAGTGAAGGACAAAGTGATTCCGGAACCTACGGACATCGAAATCAAAGGTAATTATTTCCATCTGAAAACTCGTGTCCCGGTGCCTAAGGAGATGTTTAACTCACATCGTCGCTTGGTATTGCAGCCTTCCATTTATGATGTGACACTGAAAAAGCGTCTGTTGATGCGTCCTGTTGTATTCGACGGGGATACTTATAATACAACGCAAAATCGAATGTACGATTATGATATGGATAAAGATCCTTTGCACGATTACATCCGTGTGAAAACTACTTCTTCACGCAAGGGGGATATTATTGCTTACCATGATTCTATCTATATAGAATATCTGCAACATGACTACCGTGCAGATGTGCATCTGGCGATGGAAAATTACCGGAATATCATTTATCGTGACTCTTTCTCCATTGCACGCGGAACGGTCAACCCGCTTCGCTTCTTGGAGTATAAATTCTCCGCTTTCAGCCTGACGGACGAGAAATACCTTCCGAAACCCGTGATGCAGTTGCGGGATACGAAAGGTGAGGTAAACTTAACCTTCCTGGTAGGTAAAGCCGACCTGGATGATAAGAATCCACAAAATCAGGTGGAACTGAACCGGTTGAATCAGGAATTGCGTGGTATTGAGACGAACCCGGATGCCTCTTTGAAGAGTTTTCATATTACGGGGGTGGCTTCGCCGGACGGTTCTTACGCGACGAATCTTCGTCTGGCAAAATTGCGTACGGATAAGGCCCTGGAACGTATACTGGCACAACTGGACCCGGAAACACGTAAACTGTTGGAGGTGAAATCGGATGCATCGGTTGCCTCCTGGAAGGAGGTAGCTGAATTGCTGAAAAAAAACTCCAAGCCGGAACTGGCTAAAGAAGTAGAGGACTTAATCAAACAATATACAGCTACTCCTTACCGGTTGAATGGGGTCTTGAAATCGAAACCTTTCTACAAGGAACTTGCGGCTACTTATTTGCCTAAATTGAGAAAGGTGCAATATACCTATGGTTATTCAATCTTCCGTTCTTTGACGGACGACGAGATTAGAGAACTTTACAGAAAGAATCCGAAGGAACTGACCCGTTTCGAATATTACCGTATGATTACGACAGCAAAAACTCCCGACGAAAGGGAAAAGTATTGTAGGGAAGCTCTTGAACTTTATGATAACTTTACGTATGCAGCCAATGAACTGGCAGTGGCAACGATACAGAAAGATACTCCGGATTCACGTATTCTCGAACCGTTTGTCAGTAAATCGGCACCGGCGGAGTTATTGTCTAATCAGGCTATTGCCTTGCTACACGAAGGGAAATATACAAAAGCGGATTCAGTCTTGACATTGGTTCCCGAAGAAGCGGTTTCTGAAGATTTGCAGGCCATCGTTCAGGCATTGGCCGGTTATTATAATGATGCTTTCGAAAAGGTGGCGGCTACCAGCCCTTTCAATGAGGTGGTGATGCTGCTGGCAATGAAGAAGAATCAGGAAGCATGGGATAAGATTTCTACCATAGATGTAGAGACCGCCCGCGAATATTATATAAAAGCGATTGCCGCCAACCGCCTGGAGAAAATAGGTGATGCGATTATGAGCATTGAGAAGGCCCTTGAACTTGATCCTTCCTTATTGGAAGTAGCGAAGGTGGACGGTGATATTATTGACTTGCTGCCGGAAGAGCAGAAAATTAAATAATGATATATACAACAAGAGTAAACGATGAATATCTTCAGAATCAACAATAAATATGTAGCAGTGGCAATCTTCCTGATGCTTGCTGTTACCTTACAGGCACAGGATTATGGTGCATTGCAATATATGTTACAGAAACGGCCTGCAAATGAAAAGTTCGAGAGCAATAAATTCAATGAACATCTCTTTTTCTCTGCCGGAATAGGGCCATACAGCTTGTTAACAAGTGGAGATAGTCAGGATGGAATGGGAATGACCGCCCATCTCTTTATGGGAAAGTGGATTACTCCGGTTCATGGACTTCGGATAGGGGTGAATTTAGGTTATCTGCCGTCGAGTATCTACGATTCTAAAATAAAAATGGGTGGCGGCAGCCTGGACTATCTGTTGAATATGTCCTCCCTGGCATACGGATACAATGCAAACCGTTGTTTTGAGTTAGTAGGGATTGCAGGTATAGAAGCCGGTTATTCTAAGGTGGGCGACAATAGCGATCGTTCCGAAAAGTATCCGGATTTGAAAGGCGGCGGTCAGCTTTATTACGGCGCTCATCTCGGTTTACAGGGAAATGTACGTCTTTCTTCTACATTGGATTTGTTTGTAGAACCGCGGATCGGATGGTATAATGACGGTTTTGCGTATACGGAAAGTTGGAGAAACTATAAAATGGCTGGTTCGGTTCTGGTAGGTCTGACCTATATGCCTGCTGCTCCGATGGGAACTAAGATTCATTTCGATGATTTCGATAAAAGTTCCTTCCTGAATCATATGTTTATCTCTTTATCCGGTGGTATCAGTACACTGAAAGTTCCGGGAATCAAGAATACGATTAAAGGATTAGGTCCCCAGTTCTCTGCCGGAATCGGTAAATGGTTCAGTCCTTCTTCCGGTCTGCGTTTGTCCGGGACGGTTGGACTTTCAGACACCCCTTCGGGCAGTGCAAGCGGCTACTTTAAACATGTCGATCTGCATGCGGACTATCTGTTGAATATCAATAATGTTCTTTGGGGATATGATGAAGACAGAATATTTAGTCTGATCGGTATTGCCGGAGTTAACCTGGCAGGTACGAAAGGAGTGGATAAAACCGCCAAGTATGCTCCGGGAATAGGAGTCGGTGTGCAAGGAAGTTTCCGTATCAACCGTTCTGTGGATTTATTTATAGAACCTCGCCTCAATGTGTATAATAAGAGATATGCAGGAGGTCGCGGAGTAGGTGGCAATACGGATCAGCTCGGAGAGTTGAATTTTGGTTTGACTTATCATACGATTGACCGTGCGGCACGTCCGAAGAACGGATTCTCAAGCAATCACATCGCAGACAATCTGTTTATGACTTCGGGAATCGGTGTGCAAATGTTCCTGAATAAGACGAATCTTGAAAACCTTGGTTCTTTAGGTCCGCAGGCTTCTGTCTCTATCGGTAAGTGGTTGAGCCCTTATTCCGGTTTGCGCCTGGTGGGTACGGGTGGATTCTTTACGAACTATGTAGTTCCGGGAAGTGTTAAAGCGGGCAAACTTAGACATGCCAGCGTCAGTGGTGGTCTTGATTACTTGTGGAACATAACGTCTACCATGAGTGGATATAATTCCGATCGTATCTTTGATTTAATAGGTTCGGTAGGTGTCAACCTTGCTTATACTTCCAAATCAGACCATAAGTTCCAACTGGGTATTAATGCAGGCATACAGGGATTATGGCATGTGAATGATTTTCTCGGTTTGTACATTGAACCGCAGATTCGCTTGTATGGAGATAAATTCATTGAAGGTAATCTGGGCTTTATGCAGAAAGACGTAATGGTAGGAGTCAATGCAGGTTTCCACTATCGCTTTGTTCCTTATTCAAAAGCAGCCAATCGCAGCGTGTTTGGTCAGGATGACAAGCGTTACTTCATCTCCGGTGCACTTGGATTGGGTAGCTTGCTCGTAGCCAACAAAGATTTGGTGAAGAATGCAGGTGTAGAAGCAAAAGGAAGCATAGGTAAATGGTACACTCCGTTATCTGCATGGCGGGTAAATGGAACAATTATGTACAAGGCCAAAACGTCGTCGAAGATGAATCTTCATTATGCCGGTTTGGGTATGGATTATATGATGAGTCTGGCCACATTGGCAAAAGGATACAGCCCCGACCATGTGATAGATGTTGTTCCTTTTGTGGGAGTTACGGCCGGACTGGTACGCCGTTACGGTAAGTTCCGAGCAGTGCCGGGACTGGATGCCGGTGTGCAGGTAAAGCTGAAAGTGGCTTCTTCTTTGTATCTGTATGCCGAACCTAAAGTCGGTATCCGTACCGATACATACGATGGCTCCGAACAGGGAAGACCTGACCGCGTAGCTTCCATGGTAGGTGGATTATTGTACAGATTCAAGATGCCTACTTTCCAATAAGAAGAAAAATAAGAAATCGAATAAAAAGGGTTGCGCAATACCGGATTAGTGATTGTGCAACCCTTTTTGTATTCCATTTCCAAGAAATTACGGTTACATAAACGTTACATTAATATTACTTCCATTTCTACCTGATAATGAATAAAATGAATCTTTAGAATTCATTTTCTCCCTTGCTATTCTCCTCTACTTTTGCTCCAGAAATTAAAACGAAAACGTATGAAAACGATTACTGAAGCAATATCGAAACAAAGTTCAAACAGAAGATTAGCCGATTTCCTCTTTATTCTATGGGCAGGTGGAGCAGCCCTTCTTTCTTACTCACTGGTTTATGCATTGCGTAAACCTTTCACAGCTGCTACTTTTGACGGGATAGAAGCATTCGGTTTTGATTATAAAGTACTGGTTACTATCATTCAGATAGCAGGTTATCTGATAGCCAAGTTTATAGGTATCAAGTTGATTTCCGAATTGAAGAGAGAGAATCGCCTGAAGTTTATACTCGTTTCCATTGCCGTAGCGGAATTGTCATTGGTTGCGTTCGGAGCACTTCCCACTCCTTATAATATGTTTGCCATGTTCTTCAATGGATTGTCATTGGGCTGTATGTGGGGAGTTATTTTCAGTTTTATCGAAGGTCGCCGCACTACGGATATTTTGGCCAGTCTTTTAGGAATCAGTATTGTTATCAGTTCGGGAACGGCAAAATCCATCGGATTGTTCGTTATGAATACATTGAACGTCAGCGAATTTTGGATGCCGGCACTTATCGGTGCTTTTGCACTTCCTTTATTGGCTCTTTTGGGATATAGCTTAACCCGTTTGCCACAACCTACGGCACAAGATATAGAACAAAAAAGTAGTCGTGTAACTCTGAATGGCAAGCAACGGAAAGAACTGTTCATCGACTTTATGCCATTTCTTGTATTATTGTTTGTAGCTAACCTAATGTTGGTAGTGCTTAGAGATATTAAGGAAGATTTCCTGGTGAAGATTATTGATATGAACGGACAGTCCTCATGGATGTTTGCGCAGGTAGATACAGTCGTTACATTAATAATTCTGGCGTTATTCGGAGCGATGGCCTTTGTGAAAAGTAACATAAAAGTTTTGGTTGCCCTGCTGGGATTGGTCGTACTTGGGACAGCCACCATGAGTTTTATATCTTTCAATTATGATTCTCTGCAATTGGATGCAATCACCTGGCTGTTTGTCCAAAGTCTCTGTCTGTATATTGCCTACCTCTGTTTTCAAAGCATTTTTTTCGACCGCTTCATCGCTTGTTTCAAGATAAAAGGAAATGTCGGTTTCTTCATTGTGACCATTGATTTTATCGGATATACGGGAACTGTACTTGTCTTGATGTTCAAAGAATTTGCCCATGCAGACATAAACTGGTTGGAATTTTATAATATATTATCCGGTTACGTAGGACTGATCTGTACGGTTGCTTTCACCTGCTCCATGATTTACCTGATACAGCGCTATAAAAAAGAGAAACAACTGAAGAAAGCGAAAGAAGCCGAAATGAGCAACGGGATAAAATTTACGGGAGAAGGTATGGAGCCAACTACTTTTTCACAAATTTGATAAAAGGTGGACGATGAAAATAATAGGACTATATTTGAAATTCTCCTTCCTTCTATCTCTAATACTAACGACTTCCCGGATAACGGCACAGAATCTGCCCGATGGCATACAATATAAAATCACCGGGCGTCTATTAATGGATGGAGGAGTGTATCTGAAGAATCCGAATAACTTTGGCAACGGCACGGAATTTAATGACCTTCGCATCGGTGTAAAAGCTACCTATCAGAACTGGGGAATGAAACTGGAAATGGGATATGCCGGAAACAAAGTAGCCATCAAAGATGCTTTTGCCACCTATTCCTATAAGAATAGTTCCATTCAGATAGGACAATTCTATGAGCCATTCAGTCTCGATATGATTTGTAGTACATTTGATCTTCGCTTCAACCAATCTCCGGGAGCTGTGCTGGCATTGACAAATAGCCGACGTATGGGAGTAGCCTATTCCTATCGTACCCAATATTACTATCTGTGTGGCGGATTCTTTACCGATAATGATTTGAGCAACCTGAAAAACGCATCGCAAGGATATGCCATTGACGGACGTTTGGTTTACCGTCCACTTTATGAGCAAGCGAAACTGGTACATATAGGATTAGCAGCTATCCATCGTACACCGGACGGCACGCTTCCCGAAGATGAGAACAGGAATACGTTTACTTATAAATCTCCGGGCGTGAGCACGATTGATAATCGTACATTAATACAAGCAGATGTAGATCATGCAGCATCCCAATTTAAAATAGGAACCGAACTGCTAATTTACTATCATAAATTCTTTCTTCAGGGTGAATACATCCGCGCCCATGTAAAACGGGAAAAGGGTTTTGAGAACTATACGGCACAAGGAGCTTATCTGCAATGTTCCTGGCTATTGTTGGGACAGAATTATCTGTATGACGAAGAAGTAGCCTGTCCCGGAAGACCGGAAGGAAAAGCACTCGAACTATGTGCCCGTTTCAATTATCTCTCTCTGAATGATGCCGGAATAAAAGGCGGAACACAGAAAGACCTCTCCTTCGGATTGAATTACTATATCAATAAACACATTGCTGTCAAATTGAATTATAGCTACTTCATCCCCGGCTCGCATATCAAAGAGATCGAAAGCACAAACTTTAGTGTAGTACAGGGACGTTTTCAATTCATATTCTAGTACTTGGCAGTTCCGTTCGAATAAAGCTATAATAAAGAATAGGAAGGTGTATTGTATACTAGTTTTACTAAATGTTTCAAAGACATATCGAGAGCACTGCCGACTCAATATGCAGAACCGTATGTAAAAAGTAAAAAATAAGAAGACAGAAAAAACTGGAATGTTCTAGGTAAATCTCCTTTATTGTTCGTAATAGACAATAAAGGAGATTTTTTGCATTGGTTATTTTTTCTATAGTTTCTGTTACCAGTTTGCCAACCTGGGTGGAATAGAAAGTATAGTTTTAGAAAGAACTTCAATAAACAGAATAATTAAAATATAACATAGTTTAGTGATATGAATATAGTAGGAGTTTTATCAGGTAAAAGAAAATGTTTGTTAGCAATAGCTATTGCATTTTCGACATTCGGGAATGCCCAATTAGTAACCTATCCGGAAGGATTGAACACTGGTATGCCACATAATGATGATTATACAGTCAAAGTACGTGAAGCAGGTGGTGAATGGAAAGATGTATTCGAATATGAAGTCCAAGTAGATATGGATCGGGTACAATCTGCTTCAATGGTACAGTTTGATATAGGCAGTCCCGTAGAAGTGATGGTGAAAAAGAACAATGGCACCATTCAGGATGTGAAAATCCGTCCGTTAGCAATAGGTATACAACATACGGTAAACCACAATGCTATCTTTTTTACACTCACTAGACCTCAATGCCTGTCGATTGAGTTTAACGGTGATCGTTTGCATAATCTTCATTTGTTTGCTAATCCTTTGGAAACAGAAACTTATACTGAAAGCAGTGACAAAGTAATGTATTTCGGACCGGGTGTCCATCGTCCGAAAGATTTGCCGAACACACAGATACAGATTCCTTCCAATACTACTGTTTATTTAGCTCCCGGAGCTGTTGTAAAAGCTAAATTATTGATTGACAAAGCTGAAAATGTACGCATTGTCGGGCGTGGTATTCTCGACCATCCGATCCGTGGAATAGAAGTTACCCATTCTAAAAATATATGGATTGACGGTATTACAGTTATAAATCCAGATCACTATACAGTATTTGGTGGTGAGTCTACAGGGTTGACCATCAATAATTTAAAGTCTTTTAGTTGTAAAGGATGGAGTGATGGCATAGATCTGATGTGTTGCAGTGACGTATTAATAGACAATGTTTTTATGCGGAACAGTGATGATTGTATTGCCATCTATGCCCATCGCTGGAACTATTACGGAGGAAGTCGTAACGTGACTTTACAGAATTCAATCCTTTGGGCGGATATTGCTCATCCGATCAACATTGGAGGACACGGTAACCCGGACGATAAGGTTGGAGAGATTCTTGAGAATATAACTGTCCGTAATGTCGATATTCTGGAACATGATGAAGATGATCTTCTTTATCAGGGCTGTATGGCAGTGGATTGCGGTGATAAAAACTTGGTACGCAAAGTATTATTTGAGGATATCCGTGTAGAGAATATCCAGGAGGGAAGATTGTTTCATATTAATGTTCGTTTCAATTCAAAGTATGATAAGCAACCCGGCCGGGGAATTGAAGATATTATTTTTCGGAATATCATTTATAATGGAGTAGGGGAGAATCCATCTCTATTGAAAGGGTTTGATAAAGAACGTTCCGTCAAGAATATCATCTTCGATAATGTGATTATCAACGGCATGAAGATGAAAAATATAGATGATTTTATCACGAATGAATACATAAAGAATATCACAGTCAAATAGCATAATCTGGTATATGAAGTATGAATGGAAAAATCTCTTTGTATTAGGTGCAAACTTCTTTTCTTCTAATATCAAACTTTCTTTAGGTTAAACATAAACTATAAATGCAAGTTTCATTTATATAATTAGAACTTGCAATTATATAAATGAAACTTTCGTTTTTATAATCAAAGCTTGCAATTATAGATTTCTATTAGATAAGAGTAACTTTAGTATTAGAAGGAAAGAACTTTGCAATAGGAAGATAATAACTTATCTATTAATAGATGAGAGCAAAGCTGCACTAGAATCAGAATTAAGGAGTCTGGAAGAGAACCATGAGTATAAATACAAGAGTTTTATTCCCGGGTTTATGCTAATCAAAGTAAATGTTTCATTCACTTTGAACTCCTTTTTATTACTAAATACTATCTTTGCTTATCACTTGTATAAAAAACGAATCGCACTATGATTAACAAAATTATATGGATTATTGGGATTGTATGGATTGGGAATATTCAAAATGGAGTGCAAGCGCAACGACGTAACTTTATCCATCCCGGAATCACCTATACCCAAGGTGATTTAGACCGGATGAAAGCTATGGTCAAGGCGAAACATGAGCCTTATTATTCTACTTTTCTGAAATTAAAGGAATCTCCCTATTCTTCACTCAATACGCAAGTTATCAATCGGGGAAAACAAATCAGAGAAGGACGTTTTAATGCTACTATCGGAGTAGATGGCAGGCGGGCACATGACTTAGCATTGCTTTGGCATCTGACGGGCGATGAGGCTTATGCCCGTAAAGCGGTCGAATATCTGAATGCTAATTCTTATTATACCAATACAAGTAGTCGTGGAACAGGACCATTAGATAACGGAAAGATTTACCTTTTAATTGATGCCGCCGAATTAATGCGTGATTATTCCGGTTGGAAAGTAGAAGACCAGCAACGTTTTAAAAATATGTTGGTCTATCCTGGATATAGCAATACGGAAGATTTCTCTTCCAAATATGCAAATTACTGGGATGATTCAAAGAACGGAGTTACATTCTATTGGAATATTTTTAATTTCGATGCCGCAAGGTTTGGTAATCAAGGACTTTTCGCTGCTCGTGGAATGATGGCAATGGGGATTTACTTAGATAACGAAGTAATGTATGACCGTGCTTACCGTTATTTATTGGGAATGAAGCATCGACCGGATGATTTACCTTATCCTTCAGGACCGACGGTCACTAGCAAAGAACCGATTAAGAAATCACCAACCATGCTTGATTATAAATTGGAAGGAAGAGAAAACAAGATTTCAGATTATGGATACGATGAACAGCTACAGTATTATATCTATCCAAACGGTCAATGTCAGGAGTCGAGTCGCGACCAGGGACATGTATTGGCAGGTATCCACAATTATGTAGCTATCGCAGAAATGGCATGGAATCAGGGAGATTCTTTGTATAATTGTCTCAATAACCGTTTGCTTCTTGGTTTGGAATGGAACTATCGTTATAACCTCTCTAAAGTCCAGACCTATGAAGAGCAAAAAGAGCCTTGGGAACCGACAAGTTATAGTAAGAATTCAAATGAAGTTACCTTTGAGAACGGAAAATTTCTCCAGATAAAAAGCCGTAGTGGACGTTGGGAATCCGTAGCCGTATCTCCTCACGGACGTGGAGACGTAGCAGGTAGTGGCGGAACTCGTGAAATGGCATTGGCGCATTATGCAGTACGTGCTGGATTGCCGGAGAACAACTATACCTGGTTGAAACGTTACCGTGATTATATGATAGAACATCACGGTTGCGAAAACTGGGGGATAGCACCCAACTGGTTTTATGAATGGACTGGCTGGGGAACATTGACCAAGCGATTGACTCCCTGGATGGCAGGCGATCCCGTTTCTTTCTCTACGGGAAAGCGTGTATCAGGAATTCATTTGCTACCTTGTGAAATATCGGCTGCCGATTACGATTATTATTGTCTTGCGGAAGATCCCGAAGGGCATACCTATCACAATGTAGGAAAGAAACGTGGCAACGAATACAGACCTGACGGAGCAGTAGAGCTACGAAAAGAAGAAGATAATTACGTCGTTACCCAAATAGAAGATGGAGAATGGATGAATTATACTGTAAGTATTCCTACCGATGGAGATTATACCGTTTATCTTGTTTATCAATCAAAAGGAAATTCTTTATTGTCCGTAGCTTCTGATTCAGAAGTAAAGACAGAACCCATGCAATTACCCAGTTCTATACAATGGACGGAAAGAGAAATAGGAAAACTCACTCTTCCCGCAGGAGCTTGTGTACTTCGTTTACAGATAGAGCAAGCCGGAGATAAACTCGAAATTCAGAAAATAATAGTAAAGTAGGATAAGGGGATTTGATTCTTCGTTCGTACTTAATAATAGTACTACAAAAAAAGATGGCCATGAAAATTCGAATATGTTTGTTAATCATACTAATGGGATTATTGTATCCGGGTTATATTAGCTCGCAAGAATCCCCTTATGTATTCCGCCAGATTGGAGTTGTCGAAGGATTACCGGATAACTATGTAAAAAGCGTTTTCCCCATTCCCGACGGACGTATCGGTGTGCGAAGTACTGTGTTATTAAGCCTGTATGATGGTGCGAACTATTCAAATTTCCCTTTCAATATTCATGGCGAATATTCGATAGCATATAACCATATTATTCCCGAACAATATATTGATGCCGACAAACGTTTGTGGATGAAAGAACGCAAGAGCCTACGCGTCTTCGATTTGACTACCGAACAGTACATCTATAACGTAGATTCTTTATTTCAACAATTCGGCTTAAAGGATAAAGTGGCGGACCTGATTATTGATTCAGAGAAACATTGTTGGTTTCTGACGCCGGGTTCCTCTGTCTATATGTACGATGCAGAGACAAAGTCAATCGAACAGGTTTGCAGGAATGATGAGTTTATGGAATACTATGGAGGATTACTCGGAGTAGAAAGTCATGGAAAATACAGTTGGATGGTTCATCAGAAAGGGGCTATCCGTTGCTACGATTTGGAAAAGAAACGTTTCGTGCATCAACTTGATTTCCTGAAAGACCAACTGAAACCGGATGACCGTGTGGTTTTGAAGATACTCGATAATGGTGACTTTTGGTTGATGTGGGATCGTGGAGTAGGCTATTATGATGTCTATAATAAAAAATGGAACCAAATTTCAGGTATCCAACTCGGACACTATTCATGGTTTACTTCTATGGATGTGGATAAAGGTGGAAATGCATGGGTAGGAACCGTTATTGATGGATTCTATATCATTGATATGCACAATTTCTCTGTAACCCGGACACTGGATATTCCTTTATTATCAGGTAATACAGTACGAAACGGTATTCAAAGCATCTATTGCGACCGGGAAAATAATTCCGTTTGGATAGGACTTTATAATCAGGGAATGTGTTATTATCATCCCAGCATGAATAAAATAGTGCTGTACAATAAGAAGATGATAAATGGCGACTGGAAAGGAGAGGAAATCCGTTGTATGCTCGAAACATCTAAAGGAGAAATTCTGATGGGTACTACGCAGGGTGTCTATCGCTATGAACCGGAGACTAAAAGCATGAACAGATTCTATCATGAATTCAGTCAGAAGAATTGCCGTGTACTTTATGAGGATAGCAAGAAGCGTGTTTGGGTCGGAACATACCACGATGGGCTCTACTGCATAGATCATGGAAAGGTACAATCTTACGATTATCCCGATACGGATTATCAGAATGAATTGGATTTCAGTAATATCCGTGTCATGGTCGAAGATTCTTCCGGTCGATTGTGGGTAAGTATATATGGGGGTGTAGGATTATTTAATCCTGAAAACGGGCAAATAAACTTATTGTCCGAACAGTTTCCCGAACTCAAAAAATACAAAGTAGCGAATGCATTGGCCATAGATAATCAATCCCGGTTGGTCGTAGGCAGTGATAACGGACTCTACATTTACGATCCTGCAACGAATAAAATATGGATACCGGAGGAAGATGGCCAGGCTAATTCTATATTCAATCAGGGAAGTATCAAGTATAATCAGATACTCAAAGACCATGAGGGAACTTTATGGTTTGCTACACAATATGGCTTGAGCGTTTTGACTTACAATGGGCAAAGCTACACATTAGGGAAAGAAGAAGGTCTGTCTAAAGCTATCCTGAACGTAGTGGAAGATAAGAACCATGATATATGGATTTCGACAGTCACTTCTATTTATAAGATAAAAGTAGACAGAAGAGCAGATAAATACAGCTTTCATGTAATCAGCTGTCTGTCGGAAGATGAAATCCGTCAGGATGATTTATATAGTTTCCCTTCGTTAATGACCAGGGACAATCAGCTTTTCCTGGGGCTGATGAACGGCTTTATCGCTTTCTCACCAGAAAACATGATAGATAATCAGTGCCTCAATCGTCCTCTGTTTACCTCATTCCGCTTGTTTAATGTTCCGGTTGTTTCGGGCGAAACATATAACGGACGTGTCTTATTTGATAAAGCATTAAGTTATTCGGGCGAAGTACAATTAAAATATGATGAGAACTATATTACACTTGAGTTCTCCGGTCTGAACTTCCCTAATCCTTCTCAAACCTCTTTCCGTTACCAACTGGAAGGATTTGACAAAGAATGGACGGAAACCCTTTTTGAGAATGGACAAGGACGTGTGGTCTATAATAATCTCCCTTCGGGCGAATACATTTTCCGTGTGTCCGCTGCCGGAAACGACCGGATATGGGGACCGGAGTCTGCATTCAAAATTGTAATTCATCCCCCGTTCTGGGATACACTGGCCGCTCGTTTTTTCTATGCAATTTTAGTTATTCTCTTAATCTTCGGGTTGATCTACGTAATAAACCGCCGCAACCGGCAGAAGATGATTCGTATGCAAGAAGAGGAAGCGTTGAAGCAGAAAGAAGAACTGGATCAGATGAAATTCCGCTTCTTCACAAATATAAGCCATGAACTCCGCACTCCGCTGACATTGATTATCACGCCATTAGACATGGTGATACGTCGATTGACAGACGATGCGATGAAAAAACAACTGAATACCATCTATAAGAATGCTCAAAACCTATTGTCATTGGTGAATCAGCTACTCGATTTCCGCAAACTGGAAATGAAAGGAGAGAGGTTGCATCTGATGAACGGCGATATGGAGGAATTTATTGTTTCTGCCTATAACAACTTCATGCCAATGGCAGTAGAGAAGCACCTTAACTTTGTGAACCAATCGGAACATAGAGCGCTTTATATGTTCTTCGACCGGGATAAGGTACATAAGATTGTGAATAATCTTTTGTCCAATGCCTTCAAATATACGCCGGAAGGCGGGACGGTCGACTTACTGCTTGCAACAGAAGAAATAGAAGGAAGAAACTACGTGAGAATATCCGTATCCGACACTGGAATCGGAATATCCGAATCAGACCTTCCTTATATCTTCGACCGTTTCTATCAGGTAGGAAATGAAGGAGACGAAAAAATAGGTAGTGGCATCGGACTTCATTTGGTAAGGGAATATGTAAATATACATGGTGGCCGTATTAAAGTGGACAGCCGGATAGATCGTGGATCAGTATTCACCGTTTGGTTGCCGATGGACCTGAAACCGGAACCGGACGAACTGCCGGAAGAAATCATCGGAACGGAAGCATCAGATGTTAAAGAGAAAGAAACCACTACATCTACAGTCGATGATAACCTGAAGAAACTGTTGTTAGTGGAGGACAATCAGGAATTCCGTACTTTCCTGAAAGAACAGCTGGAAGATTTCTATCAGATTATTGAAGCGGCAGACGGCGAGGAAGGAGAGCGGAAAGCGATAGAGGAAAACCCGAACTTGATTATCAGTGACATCATGATGCCAAAAGTAGACGGTATCGAGCTTTGCCGTCGGATCAAGACGAACGTGCAGACATCCCATATACCTGTGATATTATTGACAGCCCGTACTGCCGATGACATCAAGATTAACAGCTATGAAGTAGGAGCAGACTCTTATATGTCGAAACCTTTCAACTTTGATATGCTGATGGTACGCATTGAAAAGCTGATAGAGCAGCAGGAAAAGAGAAAACAAGAATTCCGTAAGAACATAGAAGTAAATCCGAGTGCTATCACCATTACTTCAGTAGACGAGCAGCTCATACAGAAGTGTCTGGAATACATAGAAAAGAACATGGATAATCCGGAATATGGCGTAGAAGAATTGAGTGGCGATCTGGGGATGGTGCGTATGAGCCTTTACCGTAAGTTACAATCCATCACCGGACACACACCGACAGACTTTATTCGCAGCATCCGTTTGAAACGGGCGGCACAATTATTACAAGGAAGTCAGTTGCCGATTGTTGAAATAGCGAACCGGGTAGGATTCAGTTCACCCAGCTATTTCTCGAAGTGTTTTAGAGAAATGTTCGGTATGCTTCCCAAGCAATATGCCGAGGAATCGGGAAGAAAAGAATGACATTGTGCCTGTGTTTGTAGTTTAATTATTACATTTGCGCTGAATAAGTGAGATAATTGTAAGTTCTTGTTCACATTGGGGCAGAAGAAGTTTTATTTTATAATATATGTTGATATGAAAGTATTAGTTTTAATTTCATTGGTAGGAGGTTTGATGTTATCCTCTTGCGGAGGTAGCAGTTCAAAAAATAATGCAAATGTTAAGGAGGTAAATCCTGCAGATACCATCTATTTGGGAGACTTACGTGAAAAATTTGCAAATGATAGTGTTTTCTTTAAAATAGTGGCACCGGATTTGATGTTGATGGATTATCAGTATCTTTGGGCCGTAACAGAATCGGAAGCAGTAGAGAAAGGACTGACAAAAGAATACTATAAACGTGTGAAGAAAGAAATCACCGATACGAATGAAGCGATCAAAAGAGGTGTGATGAAAGGTGCGAACGTAAAACGTATACCGGATTTCCAGGCATCACAGGAAAATAAATAATGAATCCTTCCGGATGAAAGCTTTCATCCATGCAAATATAAGAACAGGGGAGTCGTCAAATGTAACGACCTCCCCTTTTTTATTGGTGTGACGGTTAGATTTATCCCGATGAAATGGGAAGTTTTTGCAAAAATACACGCTTGTTACGATAGTTTTGTTATCTGTTACTTTTGTGATATTTGAATTTGAAACTTGTTCCTACTTTTGTATCATCGTTAAACGGATAAATTTAATGCCATGAATAAACAGCAGACTACATTTGACGACTTCTTCTCCGAATGCTACCTTAAATATAGGGAGTATATCAAAAATTATATCGCTATCCGCATTTGCCATCCGCACGAAGCGGAAGATCTGGCACAGGATGTCTTTGTCCGCTTATGGGAACACAGGGCATTCGTGAATAAAGACACTGTCTGGTCTTTGCTCTTCACCATCGCCCGCAATATCGTAACGGACAAGATACGTCGTTATTATAAGCAGGAAGATTTCGTCGCCTACGTATATAATAGGATGGAAGACACCAGTCGGAATACCACAGAAGATACCATTCATTTTCGTGAACTAAAGAAGATGCACGACCAGGTAATGGAAACTCTTCCTGTCAAACGCCGTCAGATTTATGAACTTAGTTTCAATCATGAACTCTCTTGTCCTGCCATTGCAGGAAAGCTGTCCTTATCTCCCCGTACAGTAGAATGTCAATTATTACTGGCTCGTAAAACGGTTCGTACTTATTTGAAAAATGAATTCTCCAAAGTCGGTTAGATACCAGATTCGGAAAAACACATATTAACTTTAACAATTTAATAGTATTATGGAAATTAAATCCAAATTCTTATGTTCAAAAGGAGTCGCATTGGCTTTCGCCATGCTGCTGGGTGGTTCGCCCGGTGTATTGCTCTATGCAAATGATTCTGTAGAAGAGAGTTTGATGGTAGCCCAGGCAGGGCGTACCATCAAAGGACTTGTTACGGACGCGAATGGTGAACCGCTGATTGGTTGTAATGTGGTGGTCGTAGGAAGCAATGCAGGGGTAATTACCGATATTGACGGTCGGTTCGCGCTGAATGTTCCTGCGGATGCAAAACAAATTAGAATTACTTATATCGGGTATGCAGATCAGATTGTCAATTTGAATGGGCGGTCAGATTTCAAGGTTGTGTTGAAAGAAGATAATAATGCATTGGACGAAGTGGTGGTAGTAGGTTATGGTACGCAGAAAAAAGCGACGTTGACAGGGGCGGTAGAACAAATTGGTAGCCAGGTATTGGAAAGTCGTGCCATTACCAATGTCGGTGCTGCTTTGCAAGGAGCTACTCCGGGATTGGTGGTCACTCGTTCTTCTTCACGTCCGGGTAATGAAGGATTAAATTTTCAGATTCGTGGTTTGACATCTGTCAATGGCGGTAGTCCGTTGATTATTGTGGATGGAGTACCCGTATTGAATTCAGAGTCATTTCAAAATCTAAATTCGGATGATATTGAGAATATTAGTGTATTGAAAGACGGTTCAGCTTCCATTTACGGTGCAAAAGCAGCTAATGGTGTTATATTGGTAACTACCAAAAAAGGTAAAGGCAAGACAACGGTAGATTATGGCTTCAATATGCGTTTCACTACCAATGGTATTATGGCTTTTTCTCCCAGTATGCAGGAATATGCCACCATGTGGTTGGAAGCCAATAAAGAAATGCCGGAACATGACTGGTGGGGCTGGGGAGAAGAAAACCTGAAAAAGATGGCTCAAGGCATTGAAGGAATTTACGAGTCGACTGTAGCCGATTGGGGTACAATGTTTGTGGGCAATGCCAATCGCTTGGATGAATTGTTTGCCCGTCGTTATTCTTATCAGCATAATTTGAGTGTAGCAGGTTCTACGGATAAATCTGATTACCGTATTTCTTTGGCTTATGCTGATAATCAAGCCAATTTGGCCACTGCCTATGACGGGCAGAAACAGTTGAACTTGCGTTTGAATTATGGAATCAAATTGACTGATTGGTTCAAATTGGAAACTTCGGCAAGTATGATTAAAACAAATACTGAAACACCGACACATGGTATCGACCGTACACTTTACGGAAATGATGCTCCGTTTTTTCCGGCTAAGAATCCCTATGGACAATGGTATGCCAACTTTGGTAATGTGGGCGACCGCAATGCGGCGGCAGCTACAACAGATGGAGGACGTGACGAGAGGGAAAAACTGACTACCCGTGTCGATTTCAAAGCATTGGTGGATATTTGGAAAGGAATCACTTTCGAGGGTACTGCTTCCTTTCAAAATGAGGAATACCGTAGAGAACGCTATTCGCTTCCGGTACAGTGTTACAATTGGTTCGGCGAGCAGACGGCGAAGTTAGTATATGAAACAACACAAACCCTTAGTACTCCGCAAGATGTGATGAACTTTAAAGATTCTCATCAGCCGGGATATTTGGTACAGGCAAATAATGCCCGGTATCAGTACTATTCAGGGTTATTGAAATATAAGCGTACATTTGCCGAAGTACATAATATAGATGCTATGTTCGGTATCAGTGCCGAGAAGTGGGTAAATAAAAAAGTCGTTACCGCCCGTGAGAAGTTTGAGGATGCCGGAATTTACGATTTGAATTTGGCTACGGGTACACAGGGTAACGGTGGAGGAAAGACTCATAATGGTACCTATTCATATATTGCCCGTTTGAATTATAACTATGCGGAAAAATATATGGTTGAATTGATGGGGCGTCGTGACGGAAATTCCAAGTTTGCTCCCGGTTATCGTTTTAAGAGCTTCGGTTCCGTTTCTTTGGGCTGGGCGTTCTCGGAAGAACAATTTGTAGAATTTTTAAAACCTGTTCTTTCTTTTGGTAAGTTGCGTTTAAGTTACGGTAGTTCGGGTAATGATGTCGGGCTGGGTGATTACGATTATGTGTCTACTGTCTCTCTTGGAACAGCCGGTTTTGGAACTATACCTGCTAATCAAGTATCTTCAGGTTTTGGCGGTTTAATTTCTTATGACCGTACTTGGGAGAAAGTTTCACAGAAAAACTTTGGTATCGATCTTAACTTTTTCGATAATCGTTTGAAAGCTACATTCGATTATTTTATAAAAGATAATACCGGTATGTTGGTAAATGTCACATATCCGGGTGTTTTAGGAGGTAAAGCTCCTAAAACGAATAGTGGTCATTTGAATGTAAAAGGTTGGGAGTTCACTATTGGATGGCGCGATCAGATTAAAGACTTTTCTTACTATGCCAACTTTAATATTGGTGATACAAAGAGTCTGTTGAAAGAGATGGAAGGAGCAGATTCTTATGGGGCTGGTTGGAATGCAGCCGTGAATGGGTATCCTTTGAATTCGTACTTCCTTTATCGTACAGATGGTTACTTTAAAGATCAGGCAGAAGTAGACCGCTATTATGCACTCTATGGAGAGGGTAAAGAAGATCTGACTGGTGTAGGAGCAGGAAGTGCAAGCCGGTTGCGTCCGGGTGATACCAAACGTTTGGATTTGAATGGTGATTATAAGATTTCCGGTGCAGGGAATGAAAATAGCGATTTGCAATATCTCGGTGACTCCAATCCACATTTTGTTTTCGGTTTCACACTGGGAGGATCATGGAAAGGTATTGATGTGAACGCAATGTTCCAAGGTGTCGGCAAGCAGTATGTTATCCGTAATGACTGGATGGCTTATCCTTTTCAAACACGTACTGCCAATCAGAACCCGACATATTTGGGAAAGACATGGACAGAGAGCAATCCGAATGCTGAATTCCCTCGCTTGACTACCAATGCGAATCTCGCACGCTGGAATTATCAGAATAACGACTTTATGATGCAGAATAACCGCTATATCCGTTTGAAAACATTAATAGTCGGCTACACATTGCCGCAGATATGGACGCGCAAGGTGAAACTGGAAAAAGTGCGTGTTTACTTCTCTGGTAATGATTTATGGGAAGCTACCAGTATTCGAGACGGTTTCGACCCGGAAATGGGAGCAGCCTCCAACAACAGTGGATACCCGTTTGCACGTACTTGGTCGTTCGGTCTGAACATCACTTTATAGTAGCTATGGAAAATTAAATACAGAATAGAAGATATGAAAAAGATAACGAACTATATATTAATTTGCACCTGCGCATTGGGATTTTCTTCATGCGTGAATACGTTCCTTGACTTGGAACCACTGGATGCCAAGACAGATGTGATTTATTTCAAAACTCCGGAGCATTTCCGTGAATATGCTAACGGGCTTTACGGGCAATTATTGGGATGGCAGTCTTCCTATGGAAGTATATTCGATCACATGGATGCGGCATCCGATCTTTCTACTTGTTTCAGATATTCGTATGGTGTGGGGACCGGTGTGATGGGAGTTCCTAATGACGATAGCCGTTGGGGTAATTGCTATGGTAATATTCGTGCCACTAATCACATGTTTGAAAGAGCAGTTTCTTCCTATACAGGTAATTTAGCGGATATTAAAAAAGAATTAGCCGAAGGTCATTTTTTCCGTGCCTATAACTATTTTTACTTATTGAAGTTTTTTGGTGGAGTGCCTGTCGTTACGAAAGTTCTCGACGTGACTTCACCGGAGTTATATGGAAAACGTAACAGCCGTTATGAGGTTGTCAACTTGATTCTTTCCGATTTGGATGAGGCTATTGCAGGGTTGCCGTTGGAACAGAATATAACCTCTGCCGACAAAGGTAAAATCAGCAAACAGGCTGCACAGGCATTTAAGGCTCGCGTGTTACTTTATGAAGCTACCTGGCGTAAGTACAATGGCACTTCTACTGATTTTGAAGGTTCTGCCGGTCCGGCTTCCGATCAGGTAAATGCTTTTCTGGAAGAATCCGTTCAATTATCCGAAACAGTGATGGGAGATGCTGCTTATTCCCTTTGGAATTATAACAATGTTGCAGCTATGAGAAATATGAGCAATCGTTACCTGTTTAATATTGAAGAAGAAGCCAGTAATCCTGCCGGTGCCGGAAGAGCGACGAACAAGGAATTTATCATCGCTTCTGTATATAGTCAGGAAACGCGTAAAGGACAGGTAGATTTGAATCAGGTGATTTATACGGATATGCGTCCCAGCCGGAAATTGATTGATATGTTTTTATGCACTGACGGGCTTCCGATCAGCATGTCTGATAAGTTCCAGGGATATAAAAATCCGGGGGACGAATTTCAGAATCGGGATTTCCGTTTGACTTCTTATATAGGTTCATATGCTACGAGCCTGACAGTTGAGAACTGTGGGTATGGTGTTTCCAAGTTTGCTATTACCGATATTCAACGCCAAAGTAAAGATGAATCGGCCAATTATCCGGTACTTCGGTTGGCAGAAGTATACTTGAACTATGCCGAAGCTGTGATGGAACGCTATGGTGAAATATCAGATGACCAGTTGAATAAGTCGATAAATAAAATCCGTGCCCGTGCGGGAATTGCTAACCTAACAAATGCATTGGCAAAGCGAATTCAGGAAGGAGTGCCGGCAAATGCGAGTAAGACAGTCAATCAGGTAATGTTGGATGAGATCCGCCGTGAACGTGCTTTGGAACTCTATATGGAAGGTTTCCGTTGTGACGATCTGAAACGTTGGGGTATTGCGGAGAAGAATCTGAATGAGTCTCGTTGCGGTGCGGTAGTAGGTAATGCCAGCTATCCGACGGCATTTATAGACGAAAACGGGAATGCTACCAGTGCTTTCAATCCGGCTATCTTTACGAAGGGGACGGAAGAAGTGGAAACAGGTAAAGGCAAATTACCTTGTGTAGTACTCCTCAAATCATCCGACTGCGCATTTACTAAGGGAGATTATTTGTGGGCGATTCCAAGAAATCAAATCAACCTGAATTCAAATCTGGTACAAAATCCAGGATATTAATCATTCAATCGTTTAACGTATAATACCATAGGTTATATGAAGTTTTTATTCAAATATACATTTCACTTGGCAATACTTGCTTGTGTTTCCGCACTTTTCTCCGGTTGTGAGCAAGACCCCAAGTATAGAGTTTATGATTATCCTGTACCAGTAGTGGAGAGCATTTATCCTACGGACGGATATGTCACTACACAGGTAGTTATTATGGGAACCAATTTTGGTGACCGTGCTGAAGCAGTGAAAGTTTTCTTCGGTGAAGCCCAATCCAATAAAGTACTCGATTGCAAAAATAACCGTTTGGTAGTGGAAGTGCCGGAAACTGCAGTAACAGGCAATCTGTCTTTACAGATTTATAATAAAAAGGTGGAGAATATCGGTCATTATACAGTACTGCCTACGCCACGTGTCATTACAGTGACTTCTGATAGTGAAGACGGTGAAGGGGTAGCCGATACGGGAGACAAGGTCACTATAACAGGTGAAAACTTTGGTACGGATCCATCCGATATTTCTGTTAGTTTCAATGGAACGCCGGCCGAATTTGAGCTGGTGGATGAGTCTACTATTGTTGCGACAACTCCTGCTGATTATCAGACAGGTAGTGTGACTGTGACTATTCACGGATATACAATGACAGGTGGTGCAATGTTCAATCCTAACTCGAAGGGTGATGTGACAGTGCTTTATCTTCAAAACTATAAGCAGCCGTTTGCCAAGGCAAATGATGAAAGTTGGAAGAACGGTGAATGGTGGACTCCGGCAGTGTGGAATCAAAATGCAGCATCGTTCAATGCAAAAGGCAATACGACTGTTTCCGGAATGCAATATAAATCAGAAGAAGGCTTAACGTTAGCATTCCAGAATGGATGGGATAAAGAAGCTTATACGAATGGGAAAATGTGGCAGGTTGCTACGCTCCGTCCTGGTAAATACAGACTGGAAGTCACTTATGCATATACATTGGTAGTTACTGATGCGGGGAACTTTATTTCCGTATTGATAGCTAAAGGAGATAGTGAAAGTGATATACCGAATGTCGCTGATCTTGAGCAATTAAATGGAGTTTATGTGGCCTATGATAAAATGGGAACAGCGAATGATTCGGGTACGTTGGTTACACCTTCATTTGAAGTAACGGAGACAACGGACGTTGTTATTGGATTCCTGACTTCACTGGCAAAGGGTAATTCATACTTTAAGGTGACAGAATTGAAATTGATTCTTGAATAATGTGGAAAAAGAAAAAAGAGTAATTCATCGTGATAATATAATTAAGATTATGAAGAAAATATATAGCTATCTGTTTCCCGTTTTTCTCTCGTTTTTCGCATTAGCTGCTTGTGACGAGGACAATGAAGAAATTGTTCCAATGAGTTACACTGATCCTGTGGCGACCGTAACAAAGATAGAACCCGTCGAAGGATATGTTGGGAATGAATTTACCATTAATGGTGATGATTTTGGAATCAGAACTGAAGATGTAAAAGTGTTTATCGGTTCCCAGGAGGCAGTAGTAGTCTCCTGTGCCGATGATGCTATCCTTGCGAAAGTGCCGGAATCGGCAACAAACGGAAAGATAACCGTTGAGGTTTTCGGGCAACGTGTGGAGACTGATCTAGTTTATCGTGTACTTGGTAAGCCGGGTGTCAGCGTAGTGAAACCTTCTTATGGTTTTCCGGGTGCTAGTATTGTTTTCGAAGGACAAGAATTTGTTTCTTCTAAAACACTGTATACTTTGACTTTCGGGACTTCTACAGACAAGGCAGAGATTGTGGGTACACCTACTGATACCGAATTTACGGCCAAAATTCCCGAGACAGCTGTCAGTGGAGTTATGACACTTATTATGGCAGAACAAACGATTGATTTGACTTCTTATCCTTTCACTGTGTTGAAGCATGCAACGCTTGATATTCCTAAGGAAGACGAACCGGTTCCATCAGGTTTTGCTGGCAGTAAATTTGCAATAACAGGAACCAATCTTGTGCAAGAATTGCTGGATAAGTCTGTTGAAGGGTTGGAGCCTTTGAAAGTAATTTTCTCTAAAGCTGGCGGAGAACCTGTAGAAGCTGTAATAGATACAGATAATTTGATGGATAAGAGTATTCCACTCACTGTACCTGCTTCGTTGGAAGCCGGAGATTATACAATTACTGTCATTACTCCGTTTGAAACTATCGGGACACAGTTGAAATATACGGTATTACCGATGCCGACAGTAACAAGCATTTCAACGAAAGCCGGATATATTAATGCGGAAGTAACGATCATTGGTCAGAACTTTGGTACGAAAGCTGAAAATATTCAGGTCTTTTTCGGAGAAACAGTTTGTGATAAAGTGACACTGAATGATAAAGGTAATATCGTAGTGAATGTTCCCAAAGGAGTTTCATCTGAAGCTCCGGTGAAGATTAAACTGATAATTCAGGGTAAGGAAATAGAGATGGGCGAATCGGGCACATTTGAGGTTTGGGAAACTCCAGAAATCACTTCTGTTGAAACACCGTATATTTATCCTTATGGTACATTAGTAAAAGCCGGACAGGAAATAACATTTACAGGAAAGGGTTTTGGAACGGATAAGAATTCTGTTACAGTTACTTTTGAGGGAATATCCGTACCCGTTACGGTTAAAGAGATTACTACGACTTCTATTACTGTAACGGTTCCGCAGGGTTTCAATGGTGGAAAAGTAACAATGGTGTTTGAAGGTATTGCACAACCCGTAGAGAGTGATATGTTACAACCTCTGCCGGTGGATGGAGATATTTCTCAATATGTACTCATGAACTATAAACAGCCTTTTGAATATGTAAAAGAAGGTGGGGATAAAGGATTCCATAAAAAAGGAGAGTGGGCAAAAGCTGCTTATTGGATAGTTCAGAACTCTAACTTGACTGCTGGTGAAGGAGGTGCTGCTGTTGATTTGGCATTTAAAACGAAATATGGTGATGGAAGTGATGCAGGTTTGGCTTTACAAACAGATTGGGGATTTGACAATCCTAAAAATGATGGTAAGGTATATCAGACTTCTCATCTTCAAAAAGGAAAATATAAGTTGACGGCACACGTTTATGAATATGACGGCAGAGGTTTTACCGGTTATGTTGCGGTTTGTAAAGGTAACGAGATGGCAAATACGAGTGATATACCAAGTAAGAGTCTGGCAAACGCTTCTATTTCACGTACGGGTGATGTAGTAGTTGATATTTCTGTTGAAGAGCCTACCGATGTTGTCATTGGTTTTGTATGTACGATTACAGTAAAACAAGGACGGGCTAAGATAGATAATTTCAAATTAGAGTTAGTAGAGCAATAAACTATAATTGGGTGCACCGTAATCAATGGTAGATACGGTGTACCATTAAACCAAAAATATGATGAAAAAGATATATTATATAACCGCAGTATTTGCTACCCTGTTTTTAGTAGGATGTGGGGACGGCATTGACCTTCCGGGTGTCAATGTGGAAACTGATTTGAATAAAATTCCTCTTCCTGATAATAACGTAAATTTGGAACAGGTTGAACTTAAGCCGTCAACGGAACCCATGCTGCATGAAGGGTTGCATACAGAGGAAGACTTTCAGCGTATCCGGGATAAAAAAGCTGCCGGAGAAGAGCCTTGGGTTAGCGCTTATCAATTATTAGTAGAAAGTCAGTTTTCGCAGAAGACGGCAGATACTTATCCTACGGAATGGATTAAACGTGGAGTTTCCGGTGATGAAAATTATATGAATGCAGCCAGAGGGGCCACTATTGCATATCAGCAGGCGCTTCGTTGGAAGATTGAACAAGATGATGAATATGCAGCAAAAGCGGTGGAGAATCTGAATAAGTGGGTACAGACTTGTGTAGGTGTAACAGGTAATACGAATTTATCGCTTGCTGCAGGACTTTATGGTTATGAATTTGCTATTGCCGGTGAATTATTAAGGGATTATGAAGGATGGGATCGTGCGGACTTCGCAGCATTCCAGAATTGGTTGCTTAAAGTGTTCTATCCTGCTAATGATGATTTTTTGAAACGTCATCACGATACCAATCCGTTACACTATTGGGCTAACTGGTGTCTTTGTAATATTGCAGCTAAAATGGCTATCGGCATTGTAACCGATCGTCGTGATATTTATAATGAAGGTATCGGCCATTTGCAGACAGGTGATACAAACGGACGTTTACGTCGTGCTATCTATCACGATTATGCACCGGACTATAACTTTGCTCAATGGCAGGAAAGTGGACGTGACCAAGGACACACGTTGATGTGTGTCGGATTGATGGGAATTATTTGTCAGTTGGCATGGAGTCAGGGAGACGATTTCTTTGCTTATGATGACAATCTGTTCATGCGGGCTTGTGAATATGCTGCTTGTTGTAATTACACTAATGAGACTGTACCATATACTACTTATATATGGCAAAAACAGAGTCAATGGGGATATCCGATTCCGGAAGAGCAAACAACACTTGGTGGCGGTAAATGGATCAAACGTGCAATATGGGCGTTGCCTTACTATCATTACAAAGGGGTAAAAGACATCTCGGATGATAATCTCAAATATACTAAGATAGCTACGGAATATGTAGGAATAGAAGGAGGAGGTGGGTATTATGACGCTAACTCCGGTGGCTATGACGTACTTGGGCTCGGTACGCTGATGTATGCAAGATAAAATGAATAAAATGTGTTAGACTTCGCCACAGATTCGGATATGCCAGTGTGGATGGATTATTTGTTTCAATCTGTGGTGAATTCCAGGACATTAACGGTATTAGTAAAAACTTGAAATGAATAAACTAATAAGAATAGCGCTCACATTTTTACTTGTAATGACCACAGGAGTCATACAAGCAGAAATAGTCATCTATCCGGTACCTCAAGGCATCTATTATGCCCGTCACAATGATGACTATACGGTAAAAGTACGGCAAGTGGGAGAAAAAGACTGGGTAGACCTTTATGAGTATAACGTAAAGGTGGATATGGATACGAAGTCCGATGCCACGATGGTTCAGTTCGACTTTTCAGGGAAAGTGGAAGTATTGGTACAAAAGAACAATGGGGAGATCCGTTCGGCAGTGGTGCGTCCTTTATCCAAAGGTATCCAACCGGAGATTGATGGTAACTTTTTATTGTTTACGATAGATAAACCACAAAAGTTGTCGGTCGAGTTTAATGGAGATCGCCTGAATAATTTGCATGTATTTGCCAATCCTATCATCAAAAATGTGCCGGATAAGAATGATCCGAACGTGATTTATTTTGAAGCTGGAATACATGAACCGACTGATACGGCTGGAAAATGCTTCCGTATTCCCAGTAATACGACGGTTTATTTAGAAGGTGGTGCCGTTTTGAAAGGTTGTCTCACTTGCGACAGTGTAGAGAATGTGAAAATATTGGGACATGGCATGTTGCTTGAACCGCAACAGGGAATTTCGGTTACCTACTCCCGGAATGTACTGATTGATGGAGTTACGGTGGTAAATCCACGGCATTATACTGTCTCTGGGGGACAATCTACCGGAATTACTATCAAAAATCTGAAATCATTCAGCTATCAGGGTTGGAGTGATGGGCTGGATTTTATGTCCTGCTCGGATGTGATGATTGATGATGTGTTTCTTCGTAATTCGGATGATTGTATAGCTCTTTATACGCATCGTTGGAATTATTATGGCGACTGTCGCAATATTCATGTACTTAATTCTACTCTATGGGCAGATATTGCGCATCCTATCAATATCGGTACACATGGAAATACGGAAACGGGAGATGAAGTTTTGGAAGATATAGTATTCAGGAATATTGATATATTGGAGCATGATGAGGATGATCGTGATTACCAAGGCTGTATGACTATCAATGTAGGGGATCACAACCTAGCACAAAACATTACTTTTGAGGACATTCGTGTGGAACATATTCAGGAAGGACAGTTATTTCATCTTCGGGTGATGTATAACCAAAAATACAATACAGCTCCCGGCAGAGGTGTCAAGAACATAACATTCCGTAATATTTCATGTACCGGGAAATATATCAATTCTTCTTTAATAGAAGGTTATGATAAAAATAGGAAGATTGAGAATATTTTGTTCGAAAACATTGTGTTGAACGGTAGGCGGATCACTTCTTTGGAAGAATTGAATATAGATAAAAAAGATTTTGTAGAGAAGATACGGATAAAGTAGCTAATAACTAAAAGATGAAAGATGCGACAAAAAACAGTTTTTCGTGCTTTTTGCCGCATCTATTTTATAGAAAGAGGAATAAACTTATCGTAAAGGAGTGAATGAACCTATATAAATGCGTTCTATTTTCAGGGAGGTGGCATTTATTCCGAATAGGTCGGTCACATCTGATTTATAATCTTCAGTCACATCTTCCACTAACCAATAAGGAATCGGGCCAAGGTCTCGTGTGGTGATACTCTTTGAAGTATCGGGACGTTCGGGAAGTTTAAATTTGCAGTCATACTCTTTACCATTGATTGTAATTTGGAATGTAGTGCCTGACTCTGATGTGGAGCGGGAGAAGCTTCCTTCTATTTTCGGAGCATTATCTTTACTAGTAACAATTGTCACTTTACCACTACTTTTTTGGTCATAAGAGAAAGCTATTCCTCCTGTAGCTTGTATACCCGCTTCATCCTTTATCTTTTTTATGACCGCTTCTAGTTTTTCTTTTTGTTGTTCATCCAACAGACTTTCATCTATTCCTGTGATTCTTGCTTCCACAGAATTCACTGAAAAAGATTGTTTGCCGTTGACGACCTTTAGCCCTATTTTTATGATTCTCCCATCAGCGTCTTTTACCATCAATGACGTGCTGCCCAGTTTTATAGAGCTGATTTGAATATCATTGTTTTCGTCTATATAAGCTGTTGCTATTTGCCCATCGGCTATTTCAGCAGTATAGGGAGCTATGCCACCCTTAATTCCCAACTTTGTACCTCCTGTAATTGGTAAACTGGTTTCACTAATGGGAGGTTCCGGGTCGAGCATCACTTCCCAATATTCATATAGGTAAAAAACGTCAGCTTCGTCGCTGCATGAATAAAATACGGGAAGGGAGCATAATAGAATAAATAGTAGACAGAGCTTCGTCATTTTTGCTTTCATAATATTCTTCTTTTTTATTTCTTCACAAAAGTAAAGCTCCTTTCCTGTATTTCAAAGTATATTGATGAAAAATAAGATTAAAACTCTATCTTATGTTGTTTCTCATCATCCACCACAGTCATCATTCCTTCTACTTGTGCTAAAGCCAGCATACGTCCGTGGAAAGAATAACCGGCATTGTAGCCTTTATCCTCATCTCCGAGCATCATTCGTCCATGATCTACGCGCATGGGAAGTCCCGGATTCTCATTTTCAAAAATACGAATGAGATCAATCAGATGTCCTCTTCCTGATAGATGAGAACTTTCGATGAAGTTTCCACCCGGCATGGCCTCTGTACTGCGTAGATGAACGAAATGGGTTCTTCCTGCAAACTTCTTTGCCAATTCACGAGTATCATTATGTGCGCCTGCGCTAAGAGAACCTGCACAGAAAGTCAGCCCATTATGCGGATTGTCTACGGCATTCAGAAACCAGGCTATATCTTCTTCATTGGTGACAATACGGGGTAGGCCGAGAACCTGGAATGGAGGATCATCCGGGTGTACGCACATATTGATACCATATTCATCGCATACAGGCATAATTGCTGAAAGGAAGTAACACATATTCTCTCGTAAAGCATCCCGGTCTATGTCTTTATATAAACCTAACAGACGTTTGAATATAGCAACCGGGTTTTTATCTCCTTCTTTGATATTACCGTTCACAAATCCTTGTGTCTTGACGATAATAGTATCAATCAAATTGTCCTTTTCGGTATCTGTAATCACTTTGTCCAGTTCGGCAACTTTATGCAGTTCTTCTTCTGTATAGTCTTTTTCAGCTCCTTCACGTTCCAGTATTTTGATGTCGAAGTAAGCGAAACGAATACGGTCGTAGTAAAGCGAACTGGTACCGTCCGGCCAAGGGTACTGTAAATCCGTACGTATCCAGTCGATTACCGGCATGAAGTTGTAACAGACTGTTTTCACTCCGCATTTACCCAGGTTGGCAAGACTTACTTTATAATTTTCGATCAACTGTTCACGTTCCGTACCCGCATACTTGATTGCCTCACAAACCGGAAGGCTTTCCACGACCGACCAGCGCAACCCATACGATTCAATATACGATTTTAAATCGTTGATGGCTTCTACTGTCCAAATCTCTCCGTTTGGTACCTCGTGTAATGCAGTGACGATTCCTTCAACACCTATCTGACGGAGCATTGGCAAGGTGATTTTATCTTTCTTGCCGAACCATCTCCATGTTTTTTCCATCATAACGTTTGAATAAATTAAAAGATTAAATATTAAACGCCGCTGAATGCACTGAAACCACCATCGATAGGCAACATAGCTCCCGTTACGAAACTAGCGGCTTCACTGCACAGGAATTGTACAGCACCGTTCAATTCTTTGATATCGCCGAAACGATTCATCGGAGTTTTGGCTAATACCTTTTTACTTCTGTCGGTCAATGAACCATCCGGGTTGATAAGTACACGACGGTTTTGGTCACCGATAAAGAATCCCGGAGCGATAGCATTTACACGGATACCATCACCGTATTTCAGTGCCATTTCGCTTGCCAGCCATTGGGTGAAGTTGGCTACTGCCGTTTTAGCGGCCGAGTAACCCGGTACACGGGTGATAGCACTATAAGCAGCCATAGAAGATACATTGATGATGCATCCTTTCTTCTGTTTTGCCATTACCTTACCGAATATCATAGACGGATAAACTGTACCGTTCATATTCAGGTTAGTCACTTTTTCCCAGCAAGAGATGTCCATATCATAGAAGTGCTGATCCGGTTCGAGAGTGGCTCCCGGCATATTTCCACCGGCGATGTTCAATAGAATATCGATCTGTCCCCATTTGGCAACGACTTCTTCGGCTACTTTCTCCAGGCTGGCGATGTCAAGTACATTACCGATGATGCCGATTACATCGTTACCGTATTGCTTAAGTTCAGCCACACGGTTGTCCAGTTGCTCCTGACGAATGTCAATAGCTACAACTTTTGCTCCCTGCTGTACAAAGTGTTGGGCAATATTTCCGCCCAGTACACCACCTGCTCCAGTAATAACAGCAACTTTACCGGCAATACTAAATAATTCGTTCATGGTTTCTATCAAATGTTTTTATGAATGGATGCAAAAATAGCGGTTTTTTATACATGCTATGATGCGTATTTTTGCAAGATATTTACCTATCTTTGCAAAAGCAGTTTAGAAAGGAGATTTATGAAGAAGATAATGAATGAGAAGTTGACTATTACGACTTCCAATCCCGTCCGTGCCCGCTTTTATGAATATCCACGTTTCACGTATCCGTGGCATTTTCATAGTGAGTATGAAATTATTTATGTGGAGAAGGGAGAGGGGGATTGTCTGGTGGGTGACAGCATTATCTCCTATTCAAAAGGTGATTTGATTCTTTTCGGTTCCGAACTGCCTCATAGTATGCAAAGTCCACCGGACGGCGGGGAAGAATCTGATAACGAAGAAAAATCCGAACCGAAAGTAAGAGGAGTCAATATTCAGTTTGAGAAAGATTTTATGCATTATTCAATTTCTCAATACTCCCAGTTTATTCCTATCAGGAATTTATTGGAGGATGCTTGCAGAGGAATTAAATTCACAATTACCCGTTCGGGGAAAATCATTAAGTTATTGGAACAAATTCCTTCTGCCAAAGGAGCAGATCAAATCATCCTGTTGCTTTCACTTCTACAGATGATGGCTACCAGCAATCATAAGAAATATCTGACTACTTCTCATTATACTCCGTCCCCTTCGATTATGCGTAATGAAAGAATGGAAAAGGTGATTGCCTATTTGAATAAACATTATACCGAGTCTATCGGTCTGGATGAAATTGCTTCTTATACAGCGATGAACCCTGCCGCTTTCTGCCGATACTTTAAAGAAAACACAGGAAAGACATTTAAAGAGTATGTACTTGATATGCGTATCGGATATGCTTGTAAACTATTGAATAGTAGTATGATGAATATATCTCAAATCAGTGCTACTTGCGGATTTGAATCACCTGTACATTTTAACCGCATCTTTAAAAGGGTGACAGGAATGACACCTACTTTTTATAGGGAACAGATGGAATAAGCTTTTTCAGGCAATAAACATTTGAGTATAATTTCTTTCTCGTTCGTATATAATAGAAAAGGAATAAACATGAACGTAAATAGAATGAAGAAAAGAATTTTGCTTTTGTTGTTGGTGATACCGGCATTGGTAAAAGCGCAAGATGTGATGACAGAAACCCGTCGGGAACTGACGTCTCCTGATGGAGCTTATCGTTTTACCTTTTATCAACGTGCGGTGGGAGAGGATAATGCACAAATGTATTATACCTTGACTTATAAGAATCGTCCGGTGATTGAAGAAAGTAAACTGGGTGTTCTGATTGAAAATCAGTTATTTGAATCGGCGTTGGGTATACCGAATGATACTTGTCATTTTTGGTGTGAGAATCTGAAGTTGACAGAGACTGAACATCAAAAGACGGACGAGAGATGGAAGCCTGTATATGGCGAACGTGCGGAAGTACGTGATTGCTACAATGAGATGACTTTGAAATTCAAGAAGGGAGAAGGAAAAGGTAATCGGGATGGTGGTTATGATAAGCGTAAAAACTACTTTATGAATATCATAGTCCGCGCCTATAATGAAGGAGTTGCTTTCCGCTATCATTTTCCGGAAATGACAAACGGGCTTTTCTTGCATATTGTCGGTGAGCAGACTAGCTTCACAATGCCTGAAGGAACGATGGCGTATTATGAACGTTGGGCGCAAGGACCTTATGAACTTCGTCCGTTGAAAGGATGGGGTAAAGAGGAGAGTGAGCGTCCATTGACATTGAAACTTCCTGATGGATTATCAGTAGCTTTGTTGGAAGCAGAAATGGTGGATTATGTTCGTGGTAAATTCCGTTTATCGGCAGAGAAACCTTCCACTTTGGAGACAAGCCTGTATAGTAGCGTCGATATTATTTCTCCTTACAGTACTCCGTGGCGTGTAATCATGGTTGGCGAACGTCCGGTCGATTTAATTAATAATAATGATCTTGTCTTGAATCTGAATCCGGCTTGCAAACTGGCTGATACTTCTTGGATCAAACCCGGGAAAGTATTCCGTTCGGGCGACTTGAAACAAGATAGAGTAAAAGCAGCCATTGACTTTGCGGCAGAACGTGGTATTCAGTATGTGCACATGGATGCAGGATGGTACGGACCGGAAATGAAAATGAGTTCGGACGCTACTACTGTTTCTCCGGACAAAGACCTCGATATACCCGCTTTGTGTAAATATGCCGAATCGAAAGGAATCGGACTTATGGTGTATGTCAATCAGCGCGCATTAGTGCAGCAGTTGGATACTTTATTGCCATTGTATAAGAAATGGGGGCTGAAAGGTGTCAAGTTCGGTTTTGTACAGATAGGTAATCAGCGTTGGAGTACCTGGTTGCATGATGCAGTTCGTAAATGTGGAGAATATGATCTGATGGTAGATATTCATGACGAATATCGTCCGACAGGTTTCAGCCGTACTTATCCTAACCTGATGACGCAGGAGGGTATTCGTGGAAATGAAGAAATGCCGGATGCCACACACAATACGACTCTTCCTTTCACCCGCTATCTGGCAGGTGCAGGAGACTATACGCTTTGCTATTTCAATAATCGGGTGAAGAATACGAAAGCACATCAGTTGGCGATGGCAGCTGTGTATTACAGTCCTTTGCAATTTATGTTTTGGTATGACAGACCGGAATTCTACCAGGGAGAAGAAGAACTGGAATTTTGGAAAGCAATTCCGAGTGTATGGGATGACAGCCGCGCGTTAGATGGAGAGATTGGTGAATATATCGTTCAGGCACGTCGTTCGGGGAATGACTGGTTTGTAGGAGCAATGACGAATACGGAAGCCCGCACAATTACATTGACTACGGATTTTCTGGAACCGGGTAAGAAGTATATGCTTCACCTGTACGAAGATGATGAGAAGCTGAATACACGAACGAAAGTACGCAGTACTCATAAGAAGATAAAAGCCGGAGATAAGCTTGTTTTGAAGCTAAAAGCAAGTGGCGGAGCTGCATTGCATTTTATTCCGCTTAAGTAGGCAAGTTTATGTTTCTTTTTAGGCACGGATAACGCAGATTACACTGTTGCTTTATGCAACCATCATTTCTAAAACCGTGTAATCCGTGCCTGAAAAATATAGTGAGGTATTATTTGCTATAATTAATCAACCACTTCACCATTTCCGGGGCGTAATGAGAGAAGAAGAGAGTTTTCTCATTCATTGAGTGGAAAGGTTATTCAAGGAATTAAAGAACTAATTCCTTGAATAACCTTTCTAAAGTATTATCTAAATCTGTAGAGAATCCCGGATGAGGACGGGACACTTGAATACAGGAGCTTTTTACCGCAGTCAGCCACCGGAAGCGGTCCGGAATATCCATATTGGCAATAACTCCTCCTTCTTTATTTCCCTGACAAATCTTGTCGAAGACTTTCAGACCTTCTATCAGACAGTTGATGTCCAATTCGGAAGAGAACAGTTTCAATTTGTTTTCATCTATTGTATAAAGAGATTTGAGATATTTGCACCGTTTGGAAAACAGTACGATACCTACATTAATAAATTCCTCACGTTCTACTTTAGGAACGAAACGGATAACTGCGTATTCATATAAGTGCCTTTCTTGCATTTTGCGCTTCATTTACAAATATTTCGGAATGCTTGATCCTTTCTTCTAAAAATTGAATATAAACATCTCTCAAGTCTTGCGGGGTTTCCTGTCCTTCCGTCCAGTTCAGCCAGTCGTCAGGGACGGCATTGACTATCTCCCGTATCTTGTCATCGGTAAGTAGTTGTTTGAATGTTGCGTCTACTTCTTCCAGCTGATCGGCAAACGGCAATAGTACATGATCTTTTATTTGTACGAACGGACTAAGTGCGTGTTTCTGCCAATTCGTCCACGAATGATGGAAATAAAGGGAAGCTCCATGATCGATTAACCACAATTCTTTATGCCACATCAGCATATTCGTATTCTTGATTGTACGGTCTACATTGGTCAATAATGCATCCAGCCATACAATTTGCGAAGCAGTTTTACCGTCCACCTTATGCACAACAGGGTCGAACGTCAATGAACCGGACAGGAAATGCAGACCCATGTTCAACCCACGGCTCCATTGCAGTAAATCCTGTATTTCTTCATCCGCTTCTGTCCGCCCGAAAGCCTCATCCAGATTCAAAAATATAATCTCCGGAACTCTGAATCCTAGTGTACGGGCTATTTCTCCCCCTATCAATTCGGCAATAAGGGCTTTAGTCCCATGTCCTGCTCCTCTGAATTTTACGACATATTTAAATTCATCATCCGCTTCAGCCAAAGCCGGCAATGACCCTCCTTCCCGCAAGGGAAGAATATATCTTGTTACATTTGCTGTACGTAAATCCATATCACTCCTTTCTTAAATTGAGAATAAAGATACAACGTTTTTATGGAATAGTCAGTGAAAGGCTTCCTATAATAATAGTTTTTTTGTATTTTTCGGTTGAGTATACTTTCTTCCTGCTACGTATTATATAAAACAATGATAAATGAATTAAACATGAAACTACTTCGATTTTGGGTGTTTGGAATAATGTCCGTTATTCTGTTACCCAGCAATATGGCAGCCGAATGGCAGTGGTCTGTACAGCTGCCAGGTATTATTTCCAACGAAACGAACGATCATCCGCAAGCATTCTTGTGGATACCTTCCGATTGTACTCAAGTGAAAGCAGTGATAATAGGCAATCATAATATGACAGAGGAGACTTTGTTTGAAAATTCCCTATTTCGTGAAAGATTATCAGAAACGGGTATAGCACTGATATGGATTACCCCTGGATGGGATCAAAGATGGGATATAACTACCGGATGTCAGGAAGCCTTTGAAAAGATGATGGAGGATTTTGCGAATGTCAGTGGCTATAGTGAATTGAAATATGCGCCTATTGTCCCTTTAGGCCATTCGGCAATGGCTACTTACCCGTGGAACTTCGCAGCCTGGAATCCCGACCGCACATTAGCCATTATCTCTTTGCATGGAGATGCGCCACGCACTAACCTTACCGGATATGGTCGTGACAATATGGAGTGGGGGAAACGTACGATTGACGGCATCCCTGGATTGCTGATTGAAGGCGAATACGAATGGTGGGAAGACCGTGTAAATCCGGCTTTGGCATTCCGTATGATGTATCCTAAAAGTTGTGTCTCTTTCCTTTGCGACACAGGACGAGGACATTTCGATATAGCCGACCGCACCGCTGGTTATATTGCGTTGTTCTTAAAGAAAGCACTGGAATATCGTATGCCTGTAACGTATGATTTGAATAAGCCTGTGGAATTGAAGAAACTGAATCCGCAGAATGGCTGGCTTGCCGAAAGGTGGCATCCGAATCAGAAGAAACGTGCAAAAGCTGCTCCTTATAAAGAGTATAAAGGAGACTCGCACGATGCATTCTGGTATTTCGATCAGGAAATGGCTGAAATGACAGAAGACCGTTACCGACAGGAAAGGGGGAAGAAACCTCAATATTTGGGATTTGTACAAAAGGGGCAATTACTCACATATAATCCCAAATCCCATGTGAAAGTTGCCGCCCGCTTCCTGCCGGAAAAAGATGGATTGACTTTTCACTTGAAAGCTGTATATACGGATAGCTTGCATACTGCAATTTCTGACAAACATTCGCTCACTTCTCCTGGAATAACCCGTATCTGTGGTCCGGTTCAGAAAGTGAACGACACAACCTTTATTGTCCGTTTCTACCGTATGGGAATGTACAATAAGCGTCGTACGGGAGATATTTGCCTTCTAGCCGGTAATGACGGTGACAAACATTATAAAAGCACAGTTCAGGAACTTAGTTTCCGGATTCCCTATCGCAATACGGAAGGTAAACGCCAGCATATTCTTTTCCCGGGTCTTGACGATGTGAAGAAAGGCACGGAAACTATCTCTTTACATGCAACTTCCGATTGCGGGCTACCCGTATATTACTACGTGAAAGAAGGACCGGCAGAAATAGAGGGAAACAAGTTGATATTTACTCGAATTCCCCCACGCAGTAAGTTCCCGTTGAAAGTGACTGTGGTAGCATGGCAATATGGATTGGCAGGAGAAGTGCAGACTGCCGAACCGGTAGAACGGAGTTTTTTCATTTATCAATAGGCAATTGACAAATGAAAGATTATGGAACTATGAGTTGGAATTCGTATTTTTACATTGAGTGTTAGGCTGAACTTATTCGTATCCTATAAATATAAGGATATTAAGAATGATTATGAATCAAAAATCTTTAGTTGCAATCGCATTATTGGCAGTATCGGCTATATCGTCGGCTCAATCTGTGTACCCCGGACAGCATCAGGGGAAAATGAAAAAAGAGACAGTGGCTCCTGTTCGGGTAGAAAGTTTTGATTTGAAAGACGTCTGTTTATTACCGAGTCGTTTTCGTGACAATATGTTGCGGGATTCCGCATGGATGACCTCTATCGACGTAAGTCGCCTGTTACATAGTTTCCGGACAAATGCCGGAGTCTTTGCCGGTCGTGAAGGCGGTTATATGACAGTGAAAAAACTCGGTGGCTGGGAATCCTTGGACTGTGAGCTCCGCGGACATACTACCGGACATCTGCTTTCGGCTTACGCTTTGATGTATGCTGCTACCGGAAGTGAGATTTTCAAGTTGAAAGGGGATAGCCTTGTCAATGGGCTGACCGAAGTTCAGAACGCTTTGAAAGGCGGATATTTAAGTGCTTTTCCCGAAGAACTGATAAACCGTAATATCCGGGGAAAGAGTGTTTGGGCACCTTGGTACACCTTGCATAAACTTTATTCCGGTCTGATAGATCAATATCTGTATGCGGATAATCAGCAGGCTTTGAAAACAGTGACCAAAATGGGCGACTGGGCTTATAACAAACTGAAACCACTTAGTGAAGAAACCCGCAAACTCATGATACGCAATGAGTTTGGAGGTGTCAATGAATCATTCTACAATTTGTATGCTATCACAGGAGATGAACGTTACCGTTGGTTGGCTGAATATTTCTACCATAATGATGTAATTGACCCGTTGAAAGAACTTCGGGACGATTTGGGAACCAAACATACGAATACGTTTATCCCGAAAGTCATAGCCGAAGCGCGTAACTATGAACTGACAGAGAATGAGACCAGCAAAAAGCTCTCGGAATTCTTCTGGCATACCATGATTGACCACCATACTTTTGCTCCGGGATGCAGTAGTGATAAGGAGCATTTTTTCGACCCGAAGAATTTTTCTAAACACTTGACCGGCTATACCGGAGAAACCTGCTGTACTTATAATATGTTGAAGCTTAGTCGTCATCTTTTCTGTTGGACGGGCGATTCATCTATTGCCGATTATTATGAAAGGGCACTATATAATCATATCCTGGGACAGCAAGATCCGGAAACAGGAATGGTCACTTATTTCTTACCCTTACTTTCGGGTTCACATAAACTGTATAGTACCAAAGAGAACTCTTTCTGGTGTTGTGTCGGCAGTGGATTCGAAAATCATGCTAAATATGGAGAAGCTATCTACTACCACAACAACCAGGGAATCTACGTAAATCTGTTTATTCCTTCCCAAGTCACCTGGAAAGAAAAAGGGGTAACCCTTCTCCAGGAAACGGAATTTCCGAAAGAGGAAACGACCCTGTTAACTATTCGTGCCGAGAAACCGGTTCGTACTACTGTTTATCTAAGATATCCTTCATGGAGTAAAAAAGCGGAAGTTCTTGTGAACGGTAAAAAAGTAGCAGTAAAACAAAAGCCAGGTTCTTACATCGCTATCACCCGTGACTGGAAAGACAATGACCGTATCTCGGCTACTTACCCGATGCAGATTGAATTGGAAGCCACTCCCGATAATCCGAATAAAGTGGCTTTATTGTATGGCCCGTTAGTGCTTGCCGGAGAACGGGGTACAGAAGGTATGCAGGCTCCCGCACCTTTCTCTAATCCTGCTCTTTATAATGATTATTATACTTATAATTTCCATGTGCCTGCCGATTTGCGTACCTCATTGAAAGTAGATATGAAACATCCGGAACGTACTTTGCAGCGTACAGGAAAAGACCTGAAATTTACAACAGAACAAGGAGATGTGATTCGTCCGCTTTATGATTTGCATCATCAGCGTTATGTGGTATATTGGGATTTGCAGTCGAAATAGAAAATTTTAAGAACGAATTACACGAATTGCGCGGTTTTATAATTATAATTGCATCAAATATAACTGCATCAAACAACAGCGTAGTTCGTGTAATTTGTGTTTAATACGAAGTTAATAGATAACGAAAATGAAGGGAAGATTATTAATCATAATTTTTATAAGTATCTGTTTTATTGCAGGTTCCTGCAATGTATCATCCGTACAAGGGAGTCGTTATAACTTCTCTTCATTAGATTCTGTTATTCAAGGCTGGGTGAGTAAAGAGTACTATCCCGGTGCTTCTATCTGTGTAGTAAAGAATGATTCTGTCATTTTTCAGAAGAACTATGGTAGCTATACTCCTGACACAAAAGTATACGTAGCCTCTGCCGGAAAATGGGTGGCGGCTGCTGTTATCGGAGCGGTAGTGGACAGTACCAGTTTGGACTGGGATGATCCAGTGGAGAAGTGGTTGCCGGAATTTAAAGGAGATGCCAAAGGTAAAATCCTTTTGCGACAATTGTTATCTCATACTTCCGGAGTGTGTCCCTATCTTCCTGAACCGCGCGTAGATAATTACAATCATCTGGATTCCGCCATTATTGAGATATTGCCGTTAGATACGGTTTTTACTCCGGGAAGCCGGTTCCAATATGGAGGACTTGCCATGCAGATTGCTGGAAGAATGGCGGAAGTGGCAATGGGGAAAGAGTTTGAAACTCTTTTTCAGGAATTATTAGCACAGCCATTAGAAATGAAGAATTCTCATTTTACTCCGATAAATACAGATGGCGGGCATGCCCCGATGTTAGGTGGTGGTCTGTGTACTACCTTGAACGATTATATTCATTTCCTATCAATGATTTATCACGATGGAATGTATAACGATAAGCGAATTATATCTGCACAAACTGTAAAAGAAATGCAGGCCGACCAAGTGAAAGATGCAATAATCCCTTCGAATAACTCGGATAATTATGTAGCGAAAGGGCTAGGACAATCCCACAATGGAATCTACGGATTGGGCGAATGGCGTGAATTAATAGATAAGAAGACGGGCGAAGCCTATCAAATCAGTTCTCCGGGTTGGGCTGGCGCTTACCCCTGGATAAATAAACGTGATAGTGTTTACGGCTTCTTTATTGCCCATGTAGCAGGTTCTTCCGCTAAGGAAGACGGCTTTTCCTCTTTCTATGGCAGTCCTGTGATTTCGCGGACCGTTTCAGAAATACTGAAAGGCAATTCATTGGTCATTAAACAAGGACGTGTCAATGTAGGAAATGGCTCTTTATACTATGAAGAAGCCGGTCAAGGTGAACCGATAATCTTTGTTCATGGTCATTCTTTGGATCATCGTATGTGGGATGAACAATTTTCCGTACTGGCAAAAAAATATCGTGTGATCCGCTATGATTTGAGAGGATATGGCATTTCGTCTTCACAAACGGAAGACTATCAATTCACACACGCTGAAGATTTAGTTACTTTGATGGATTCTTTGCACATCAAAAAAGCGCATATCGTCGGACTTTCTTTAGGTGGTTTTATTACTGCCGATATGTTGGCGTACTTCCCGGATCGGATGTTATCTGCTTTTTTAGCCAGTGGGAACATAAGAAAATCGAAAGGTCCCAGTGAACCGATGACTCCGGAAGAAGCAAGAGTACGTGATAAGGAGATTGCTGCTTTGAAAGAGAAAGGGGTAGATGTGATGAAGAAAGAGTGGTTTGAAGGATTGATGAAGTCAGGAGGAAGTCAGCGGGAACGAATGCGTGAGTCTCTTTGGCAAATGATCGATGAGTGGGATGCGTGGCAACCTTTACACAAAGAAGTACGGGTGGTAGCTGGTTTGGATGCCATCGAGGAATTGAAAAAGAATCATCCCGATGTACCTGCTTTAATTGTTGAAGGTCATTCTTCCGGCAACCGATTCTCAAAAGAACCTCCCATTTTACAATATCTTCCCAATGGAAAACTGAAAGTAATTGACGATTGCGGACACATGCTGAATATGGAACGCCCGGAAGAATTTAATGCAGCATTGGAAGAATTTTTGAAAAACGTTCAATAAAGAATAATATTGTAACTGATTATATATAGAATAGACTAAGTACCATGAAACAAACTATTATTGCTGTTATCTGTTTTTTGTGTGTTTCTTCATTATATATACAAGCACAAAAAATAAATCATCCTTCATTACTGTATACTCCACAACGCATACAGCAAGTGAAACAGCGTATGCAGCATGAACCTAAATTGCAGGAAGCATGGGGAGATATTAAGAGAACAGCAGATGAAGCTTTGCAAAAGAAAGATTTTAATCGATTGGACTATTTGTCATTAGCTTATTTGATGACTGATAATAAGGAGTATGCAGACGTAATCAAAGAAATCCTCCTGAAAACTGTGGAAGCCGAATCATGGGGAGATGTGGAAATGATGGCACGTATTCCTGCATGGCGTTCACAACTGGGTATGGCTCATAAGAGTTTTCTTTCCGCGGTGGGGTATGATGCTGCATACAATGTCATGTCTTCTTCAGAAAGAAAAAAGATAGCCGAAGGATTGAAACGGTTAGCCGTAGAACCGGCATTGGGAGACTGGCTGTTGGAACCGACCCGTATTCACTCATTGAATTCGATGGGACATAATTGGTGGACCTCCTGTGTTTGTCAGGGTGGAATATTGGCTTTGAGTCTTCAAAATGAACTTCCCGAAGTAAAAGAATGGGTGGAGCAACTTCACGAATCACTTCCCGAGTGGTTTGATTTTGCCGGTGATGTATTGCAACAGAAAGCAAAGAGTTTTGATGAGGCCGGTGGAATGTATGAAAGTCTGAATTACGCCAACTTTGGTATTCAGGAAGCTTTGTTGTTTAGGATCGCTTGGATAAATACTCATCCCGGACAGAATCCGGGTGATATTCCTCAATTGGCAAAATTGCCGAGTTACTTCTCACAAGTCTGCTATCCGCGTACAGGTATGCTGCATAGTTTGAATTTTGGAGATAGCCATAAAAATGTATCAGCAGAATCCAGCATGATGTTATTGTATGCATTGGGGGTGAAAGATCCAACTATTTTGTGGTATATAGCCCAGGTGGAACAAGGACAACATCGTGATGGCTTTTTCCTGAATCGTCCCATGGGCTTCTTTTACACTCCTGATTTGAGTAAGGCGCCCGCTGTCCCTCAACTGCCGACTTCTCAATTATTTGCCGATTTTGGTTGGGCTACGATGCGTGATTCGTGGGAAAAGGATGCTACGATGCTGGCTGTAAAAAGCGGTCATACATGGAATCATTCTCACGCAGATGCCAATTCATTTATTGTCTTTCATAAAGGGGTGGATATTATTAAAGACGGGGGAAACTGCTGGTATCCTAATCCTGCTTATCGGAATTATTTCTTTCAAAGTCAGGCGCATAATGTAGTATTGTTTAATGGAGAGGGACAACCTCGTGAGCAGCAGTACAGCGGTTCTACTTTGAGAGGATATTTATATCATCTTCTGGATGCGGGAAATGTGAAGTATGTTCTGGCTAATGGAACAGGTCCTGTATCTAATAATTTCAGTCGTAATTTCCGTCATTTCCTTTGGATGGATAATGTTATTTATATGATTGATGATTTGAAAACACATAAAATAGGGCAATTTGAATGGTTATGGCATACGAACGGGACATATAAAAAGTCGGGAGTTGACGTGAATGTGACGAATGGTAACTCATCGGTTGTGATTCGTCCGTTATATCCTCGTTTGCTGGCTAAATCCGATTTTGTGCATGACTACCCGGAAGATTTGTATTGGGAAGAAATAGAAGCTCCCACTGAAGATTTGAAAGGCACTGAAACCTATTATTCATTTCATTTGCCGGCAGAAGTCAATCGTGTAAAAGGGCTGACAGCTATTATATTAAAGGAGACTCCTAATGAGAAAGACTTGCCACAAATGGAACGGCGGGAAGGACAAGATTGGATTGGGCTTCGTATCCGTCATAAAGGGAAAGTGACCGATCTTTATATTAATCAATTAGCGGACGGCAGGCTAATGCACAGCAACTCATGGATTATGCCGGACGGCTGGATGACAGATGCTTATATGTTTGCTGTCTCTTATCCCGAAGGTACTGAAGCTGCTGATGCAAAAGATTTCTTTATCTGTCATGGCAGTGCATTGAGACGTGATAAGGAGACTTATTTTTCTTCTTTGGCCAAGTTGTTTGTCATTCAAAAGGAAGAAGATAAGAAACTCAATCTTTGGATAGACGGGCAACCGAAGATCCATGCTAGTTTCAGGAGTAAGAAGAAGCCAATAAGAGTAGAGGTTAATAATAAGAGAATTCCAGTTGTGTATAAACAATCCCAATTGAGTATAAAGCTGGTAGATTAACACTCATTTTTATTGAGGAGTGTGTTTTGTTTTTGTATAAACCTACATAAAATTCGGGATATTTTATGTAGGTTTGCATTGTTTCATCAAATATGAATCCTATGAATAATCTGATACGACATATAACAAGCCTTATATTTATTTCTCTTTCTCTGTCTGCCTATCCGATTTCTTATTCTTTTCGTGGTCTGTCAGAAACAAATGGATTATCTGATTTAACGGTCAGTGCCTTGTATAAAGACTCCGTAGGTTATCTTTGGATTGGAACAGCTACGTCTGTTGAATGTTTTGATGGTTTTCGTTTCAAGCATTATCCGATATTCGGAGATGATGAAAAACTGAAATGGGTGAATGTGATTGCGGAAACGCAAGGCAATCAGATTTTGGTGGGAAACGATATGGGCCTTTGGCGGATAAATAAAGAATCAGGTAAATTAGAACCGTTTGTTGCTGAAGTGATAAAATTCGGAGTTCGTTCTTTATTGACCGATGCGCAGGGAACCTTATATATTGGCAGCGAAAAAGGATTGTTTGTCTGCAAAAATAATGAATTGGAGCAGATTACTATCAATGCGGATATGTGGTCATCGGATAATTTCATAGTCGATTTGAATATGGGAGAAAAAGATACATTATGGATTCTGACCCGCTCCAAACTATATTCAATGAATCTGTCTACCCGAAAAATAACTTTATGTCCATACGGTGACAATGATAGACAGGATTATACTTATCGGAAAATGGTACGAATTGGTTCCAGGCTCTATTTAGGGACAATGGAACATGGAGTGGTTGTTTTCGATATATCGACAGGGAAGTTCAGGGATAATTGGATTGATTTGGGATGCAATGTAATTTCCTCTTTGTCGGGTGACGGAAAAGATATACTTTATGTTGGAACAGACGGAAATGGAGTACATTTTGTATCTGTCAAGGAAAATAAGGTTATGAAATCTTTCTGCTATGAACCCGGTACTAATGGTGGAATCCGCTCTAACTCTGTCTATTCATTGCTGGTGGACAGGGAAGGATTGATATGGGTTGGATTCTATCAGTTGGGACTTGATTATACACTGTATCAGAGCGGGCTTTTCTCTACCTATTCCTATTCTCCTTATTTTGATTCAAAAGACATACCGGTACGGGCCATAGCTATCAATGAGAATGAAAGATTGATAGGTTCCCGCAATGGTCTCTTCTATGTTGATGAGACGAAACGGCGTTTTAGGAGTTTCAAGTCACCCCAATTACGCTCTAATATGATAATGTGCATTTACCCGTTTCAAGGAAAGTATTATATCGGTACGTATGGTGGTGGCATGTATATACTGGATTCTTCTACATTAACTATCCGTGATTTTGAACCTTCGGAGTCTCCTTTTGTGAAAGGACATGTTTTCTGCATCAAGTCGGACAATGACGGTTGTTTGTGGATTGCCACTTCAATGGGGTTGTATCAGTATAAAGATGGCGAACAACTCAATCACTATACCAGTTCGAATTCCAAACTCCCGGAAGGGAATGTGCTTGATATATGCTTTGATTCTACAGGAAAGGGCTGGATTTGTACGGCTACCGGTTTATGTATCTGGGATCCTTCCACTCGTAGTATCAAATCAGATGTATTCCCCGAAGGCTTTATACATAAAGAGAAAATCAGGACAGTATATGAAGATTCTTCCCACGAGCTCTATTTCCTTCCGGATAAAGGCCCTATTTTTATTTCCGATTTGTCAATGACTCATTTCCGAAGATTCCAGCCGGGCACTCTTTTGGAAGGGAAAGATGCCATGTTTATGATCGAAGACCGTGAAGGGTGGCTGTGGATTGGTACGAATCTGGGCCTGTACCGTTATGATAAAAAATGTACAATTGTTCCTTATACTTTTGTAGATGGATTACCGAGTTCTGTTTTTATTACCTGTTGCCCTGTTATAGATGCTTCGGGAACAATCTGGTTTGGCAATTCCAAAGGATTGATTTATTTGACCAGGGATTTACGTGATATAAATGAAGAAAACAGTTATCCCCTGGCTATTACAGATGTATATGTGAATGGTAAAGAACCTTATCATCCTGCTATACAGAGAGAACAGCATCTCTATAAAGTCTCTTTGGAATCGTCGCACAAGAATCTGACTATCTGTTTCTCCGGATTTACCTATTCCGACCCTGCATATATGTCTTATGAATATAAAATGGAAGGGATGGATGATGATTGGCAGTTGTTGGGTGGTAAATCCGAACTGACCTACTATGACTTGTCTTCCGGGAAATATCAATTCAAAATCCGTCGGATTGGTGAGCCCGGTTCGGAAATCTGTTTATCAGTGACTATTGCTTCCTCTTTTAACGCGACCTTATGGGGAACAATTCTATTATTGATTGCAATAATATGCTTAAGCTATGCTTATTACCGGAGAAAAAAGAACTCTCCGGCTCTTGCGGCGGACGCCATAGAAACCGGGAAACCGGTAGTTGAAGAAAAATACAGAAAGAGCAATGTGAGTATGGAAGAATGTCATCGGCTGGCAGACGAACTGGACATGCTGATGCAGGAAAAAAGACTGTATGTTAACCCTGATTTAAAGATTGCGGATTTGGCGTCAGTATTGAACGTCTCTCCATATACATTGTCCTACGTGTTTAATCAGTTCTTGAACAAGAATTATTATGATTATCTGAATGATTACCGCATAGCTGAGTTTAAACGATTGCTTAATGAGGATGAATATTCAAAATATACCTTAAGTGCTTTAGCTGAACTGTGTGGTTTTAGTTCTCGTACTTCCTTTTTCCGTTATTTTAAAAAGACAACTGGAATAACCCCGAACGAATACGTCCAAAGTATAGGACGAACTAATGAAGATTGATTATCGGAGTCTCATATAATAATTTGAGACTCCAGTTTGTGATTGTCTAATTGATTGATTATCAGTGAGTATTACGACTTCTGTTTTCCTTCCAATAGGATGAAATCTATCCGCCCTTTTTTATTGTTTCTTTTCCGTATTTACCATTTATATTTGCCAGCGTAATGATAAACAAAAATCTAAGCAATGGAAAATATAAACATGAAATCCACTCAACTGGTTGCTGACTCTTATAAGAGTTATCATCATTCCGTTTATCTTTATATCTATTATAAAATAGGTAAGGACGAAGAAGCAAAAGATCTGTCACAAGATGTCTTTTTGCGTTTGATGGACTATAAGCAGATATTGCGTCCGGAAACAGTGAAACATTTTATATTCGCGATTTGCCGGAATCTGGTAACGGACTATTTGCGTCGTTTTTACAAAGCTCAAGAAGTAACTTCCTATCTTTTCGACCGGATTCCTACTTGTACCAATGAAGTGGAGAGCCAGATTATTGCCAATAATCTATTGACATGCGAATGGGAGAGAGCCAATCAGCTTCCTGAACAACGTCGGAAGATTTATATCATGAGTCGTTTCGAAAATAAATCCTCGGCTGATATTGCCGCCCAATTGGGAATTTCTTCCCGTACGGTGGAAAACCACTTGTTTATCAGTCGGAAAGAAATCCGTGAGTATATCCAACAGTGTATCTAATATTAGAATAAATAGTATAAATGTTAGTTTTAAATTTTATGTATATGAAAAAAAATCTCTTCAGATTCTCATCGAGAAGATTTCTATTCTCTACGGTGATGGCCTCTGTCCTTGTAACAGGTGCTCCGCAGGCGGTATTTGCCAATGTGGGAGAAGTGCAGGCTGTTTCGCAGACTGGGGCAATCAAAGGTAAAATCGTGGATTCCTATGGCGAACCTGTTATTGGTGCCAATGTCAAAGTGAAAGGCACTACTAATGGTACGATAACGGATATGGATGGAAACTTTACTTTGAATAATGTATCAGGTGGTACGTTGGTGATTTCTTTTATTGGTTATAAGACGTTGGAAGTTTTTGTAAAAGGGACGAATCTGACTAAAATTATCATGCACGAAGATACAGAGGTGCTGGATGAAGTTGTCGTGGTAGGTTATGGTACTCAGAAAAAAGAATCGTTGACAGGCTCGGTAACAGTGGTCGACCAAAAACTTTTTAAGGACAAAGGTACAGTGGCCAATCCGCTCTCAGCTATGCAAGGTCAGGTTCCGGGCTTACGCATCACCCGCTCGTCGGCTGCTCCCGGCGAAGAAGGATGGGGTGTCTCAATCCGTGGCTCTGTCTCAAAGAACAAGGTAGAACCTCTTTTGATTATTGACGGTGTACCAGCCAGTGGTTTGAGTGAGATGGCTCAACTCAATGCGGACGACATCGAAACCATTAACTTCCTGAAAGATGCTTCGGCTGCTATTTATGGCGCAAAAGCAGCGGGTGGTGTGATTTTGGTAACTACCAAACGTCCCGATGCCGGCAAAACCAGAGTGGAATATAGCGGTTCGGTTACACGTAAAATTGTGGGTTTGCAGCCCCGCATGATGAGCATGGACGAATGGACGGACGGTGTGCTTCAAGCACGTTTGAATGACGGCTATGGCGAAGACGACAACTGGGTGCGCTATGCCCGTTTGGCTAAAGCCATGAAGGGGAGTTGGATTAATCTGCATGGTGGAAACAACCCCGATGAAGATCCTATCCCGGGAGGATTCCGCGGTGTGGCCGACTTTGTGTTTCACGATATGAACTGGACTGATGTGCTGTGGGGAAATGCCACTTCTACCCAGCATAACCTCAGCGTAAGCGGAGGTTCGGAAAAATCGACCTACCGACTCTCGCTTGGTTATTTGAATGACCAAGGGACGCTGCAATGGGGGAACAACTCGAACGAACGCTATAACGTACGTTTATTCAACAGCTTCAAGATAAACGACCGTATCAGCTTGGAAAGCAATATGTCAGCCAGTCGTCAGCATCAGGTGGCTCCTACACAGATTGGTAGTATATTAGGTAGTAGCATACCGCAGCCAGGGCTACCGGTTTCGACCATTGATGGCAAACCGTATGCGTGGGGAGGCATTCATACCCCCAACTGGTCGGCCGAATTGGGTGGTGACAACAAACTTGTGGTGACCACAATGAATGTGAACGAGATTTTGAAAGTGAACATTTTGGATGGTCTTGATTTTCAGGGAACTTTGGGATACTCAACGAACAATGCGGCCCGTGACGAACAATATCTTTCGGTTGATTGGTATCAATACGACGGCACTCCGATTCTGAATGAGAACTCTCCCTATCCCGCAAAAGAAAAATCATCGTATACTAAAAGTTCTGCGCGTACCGACAATTACACAGCATCAGCTTTCCTCACTTATAAGAAATTATTTGATGAGGTTCACGACATATCGCTTATGGGAGGTGTGCAATACGACTATGCCGCTTACGATTATAGCGGCACCAAAGCAATGGACGTGGAAGCGGCAATCGAATCGCTTAACGGTAAAGGACAAATCTACATAGACAAGGTAGACCGTTGGGAGGAAGCCATTCTTTCTTATTTCGGTCGCATGAATTATAACTACAAGTCGAGATATATGGTCGAAGTGAATGCTCGTTACGACGGCTCTTCGAAATTTTTGCCCAAGAATCGCTGGAACTTCTTCTGGGGCGCATCAGCCGGATGGCGTATCACTGAAGAGAAATTCATGGAGAACTTGCGTGACTATGTGAATGAACTGAAATTACGTGCCTCATATGGTGAGGTAGGTAACCAAAATGGTATCGGACGCTATGACGGCATCCAACTTTACAACTACAAATCGAACAGCGGCGCTTTGTTGGGCAACTCGAAAGGAACCTATGTGGAATCTGCCGGACTGGTGAGCACCATGCGTACTTGGGAACGTATCTACAACTATAACTTGGGGATTGACTTTGGATTCCTCAACAATCGCCTTACGGGTACGTTCGAGGTCTTTAAAAAGAAAAACGACAATATGCTGGTTTCGCGTCTGCACCCCGGTGTATTGGGTGGAACTGCTCCCAGCACTAATAGCGGTAAGTTTGAAGCCAATGGTTACGATGCCAGCTTGACTTGGCGTGACAAGATAGGCAGTTTCAACTACCATGTTGGCGGTACGTTAACCTATATGACCAACAAACTAGTAGATGGAGGTAACATCGTGGTGAGTGCAGGTTATAACGAAGCCGTGAATGGCTACCCACTCAACTCGGTATTTGGTTACCGCTATGTGGGCAAGGTACAAAACCAAGACCAACTGGACTATTACGTGGACAAATATGTGGGCAGCAACTCTATCGCCCTGCCTGCCAACTTGCGTTTGGGCGACCACATGTATGAAGATGTGAACAAAGATGGTAAACTGACACAAGACGACCTTGTATTTCTTGGTTCCGACGACCCCAAATATTCGTTCTCGTTTAATTTCGGATGCGAGTGGAAAGGATTCGATTTCAATACCGTGTTCCAAGGTGTGGGCAAGCGTACCATCTATCGTGAAATTGACTCTTGGAAAGTGCCTTTCAAAGCTATTTGGCTGAACACTACCAACTAGTCGGTAGGTAATGTATGGAGTCCTGAAACTCCTAACAACCATTTTCCTACTTATTCAAACAGTAATGACATCAATAACTATAACTACATTCCCTCTACCTGGTCGGCCGATAATGGAGCATACCTGCGTCTCAAAGAGATTGTACTAGGTTATACATTGCCAAAGGCATGGATGAATAAGAGCGGTTTCATCAGCAACCTGCGTATTTATGTATCGGGCGCCGACTTGTGGGAAAAATCATATATCACCGATGGTTGGGATCCCGAAGCCACCCGCAAAGTGGAAAACAAGCAACGCTATCCGTTTAACCGCACCGTGACTTTCGGTGTGAATGCCACATTCTAATTTTTATTCTTAATATTGAAGATAACAATGAAAAAAATAGCATATATTTTAGGAATCATTTGCGCCATGACCATGCAGTCGTGTTTAGACCTTGAGCCCAAGACGCAATTGGCGGATACCAACTATTGGAAGTCGCCCGAACACTTCAAACTTTTTGCCACCCAGTTCTACGGCTGGTCGGCCGACTTTCGATGGCTCGACGACAGTCAGCACGCTGATATTCGCTCGGACTTGTTTGCCGGTAGCACGGTGAACATCTATAGCAACGGAACAAACAGTATTCCGTCATCCGACAAACATTATACCGACAATTACAATCGTATTCGTCAAACCAATACTTTATTGCAACAAGCCGATGCGTATGAACAACAAGCCGACATCGCCATTTCGGTGGGGGAAGCCCGTTTCTTCCGTGCTTATTGTTACTTCGAGTTGTTGCAGGCCTACGGTGACCTTATCATTACCCGCACGCCGCTCGACATCAACTCGCCTGAGATGCAGAAGGCCCGCAATCCGCGTACCGAGGTAGCTGACTTCATCATTGACGACTTGAAAGAAGCCGCTAAACTATTACCCGTCAATAAGGCTATCAGCAGCAGCGATGAAGGTCGTCTCTCCAGCGAAGCCGCTTTGGCATTTCTTTCGCGTGTAGCCCTCTATGAAGGTACATGGGAGAAATTCCATAATGGCGGTCAAAATACCGAACGTACAAAAGATTTGCTCAATACCGCAGCACAGGCGGCTCATGATGTAATGGCGGGCGGAGCATTCGAGCTTTTTGCTCCTCAAGAATTGGGTACGGAAGCCTACAAATATCTCTTTATCTTGGAGAATGAAAAGTCGAACCCTGCCAGTATCAATAAAACAGGTAATAAAGAGTATATCTTTACCCGCCGCCACGACCCTGTTATCAATTCTATCGGGTTCAACATCACCCAAGGGCGTTTGGGCAATGCCTTGTACGTTACTCGCAAAATGGCTAATATGTATCTGCAAAGCAATGGGTTGCCCATCAATCCCCAAACGTGGAATTACACGAAAGTGGATGATGAATATAAAAATCGCGACAACCGCATGAACAATCAGCTTATGGTGCCCGGACAAACTTACTGGGGTACAAACGGCGGACGCATCGATTGGAGCGGCAATGCTGCCGAAATAGCCAATGCCTCGCATAGGAACTTCATACCTCAAACGGGTACAGGCTACTTTCCCCACAAGTGGTGTAGCGAACGCGACGGAGTGCCTACCGGTATGGAAGCCTATGACTTCCCCATCATCCGCTATGCTGAGGTATTGCTGAACTATGCCGAAGCCGTGTTTGAACGCGATGGACAAATATCGGATGAAGACTTAGCCATCAGTTTGAACTTGACACGCAAACGCATCAACCCCGAAATGCCTGACTTGACTAACGACTTTGTTACGGCAAATAATTTGGATATGCGCACAGAGATTCGTCGTGAGCGTACCATCGAATTTTTCGATGAGAATTTCCGCATTGATGATCTGAAGCGTTGGAAAACGGCCGAAGACGAAATGCCGATGAATCTCACCGGTGTGAAGTGGAAAGGTACCGATTTTGAAAACAGATGGCCTGATGCTTCCTTTAAGGAGAAAGATGGTGAAGGTTGCATTATCCACGAGAAAGGACGCAACTGGCACGAAAAGCATTACTTATTGCCGCTGCCCACCGACCAGCTCAAACTGAACTCCAACTTGAAACAAAATCCGGGTTGGAACCAATAATCCATTCATTATTCATTTATAAAGTAATCGAATTATGACATACAAAAATATACTTCAAAAGGGTGCGTTTGCAGCACTGATGACGGCTGGCTTAATGATGACCGTTTCGTGCAACGATGACGATGTATCCCCTGTTTTAGAAGAGAGAGTGCTCGTTAAGGAAATCAACCTCGAAGTGACCCCCGAACTGCCTCTGCTGATAGGCACTGACACTTTGATAAAATATACCGTAGGTCCTGATGAGGCTTTCAACAAAGAGGTGGTATGGAAATCGACTGTGCCCGATGTGGCTACCGTAGATGCCGAAGGACGCATCACGGCAGTGAAGGCCGGTAGTACGGTAATTTCGGCCAAGCCGGCTGTGGGCTATTCTGCCACTTCGACCATCAATGTGAAGGTAGTAAACGAAATTATTCACATCACTGATATCAATCTCACTAACGAAGACCTCGAAGTGTTTGTAACCTCGACTTTGCCCCTCACTTGGCAGACTTCCCCGGCCGACCCCACTTACCCCGGGTTGATTTGGAAAAGCCTTACTCCCGATAAAGCCACTGTCAATGAAAAAGGCGAGGTGAAGGGCATAGCCGAAGGAAAGGCACGCATCCAAGTTACCGCTACCGACGACAAACATTTCACGAAAGAGTTTGAAATTAAGGTGAAGCCCATTATCTATATCGAAAGTATGGAATTTGTGAAAGAAGCAGACAAACTAGCTTTGGGCGAAACCTACACTCCGCAGATGAATGTAACGCCGATAGATGCTACGCTTTCGTACATCGTATGGGAAAGCAGTAAGCCGGATGTTGTAGAGATTGATGAAAAAGGCCGGTTCGTGGCGAAGGCTTATGGCAATGCAGTAATTACCGCTTTGGCCGACTATGGTGACGGTAAACCTGTCAAAGCTACGATGAGTGTCAACGTGAGCGAAGGTTTAATGAACGACCAGTTTACTGTCGAGAACATCTGGCAGCCATTCGGAAACTTTACTCACCGGGAATTTGAATGGATGGAGAATGACGGAGTACTTCGTATTTTCCCCGGTGAAGATAAGACTTACAAAGCTGTCCGCATTTGTCGCAACGGCGGTTTTGGGTTCAACGTAACCAACTATCCCATCTTGGCCTTTAAAATGAAATTCCCCGAAAATGTGTTCGAAGCATCGACAAGTATAGAGTGGTATCTAGACATTTGGGGCGGAAGCGGCATTACCGTAGCCGGTAAATATGGCGAAGATACCGATAAAGGAAAAAATGCCATGACTGTGGTAGATTGCGGTGAATACAAAGTATTCTACGCCGACTTCACGAAGAAATTCCTTGGCAAAAATCAACAGTATATGCCTACCTCATTGACGAAGTACGACACGGTGGAACTTCAATTTTGGAAAATCTGGTATGAAGCCAATGAAACAGGCAGCATCTATGTGGATTGGATAAAGACTTTCGAATCGGAACAAGAACTGAAAGATTTGATAAAGAACGAAAGTGGTAAACAATAGCATCTACTTTCTCTGGAAACTGATTGAATAACAAAATGAAAATTGAATGTATGAAAAATCTTATTTATACCTTCGTGGGCAGCGTAACGCTTGTGTTGCTGACCAGCTGTAGTGCTGAGTTCGAGAACGGAACTCCCGAACCATGGCAACGCGAAATCAACCCCAATGAAAATTATGAGTACACCATCAAGCATCCTTGTCTGGTGAACACCGAAGCCGACTTTGAACGCGCACGCCGCAAAGTGAACGAACGTGCCGAACCTTGGATTAGCGGTTGGGAAAAATTGTGCGAAAGCCGATTTGCCCAACTGAGCTACAACGCAAACCCGCAAGAAGAAATTGTACGTCACTCGCAAGGCGGCAACTTCAATACGGCCGCTTTCGATGCCGGTGCCGCTTATCAGTTGGCTGTACGCTGGAAAATTTCGGGAGATGAAGATTATGCCAAGGCAGCTGTTAGAATTCTGAACGGATGGGCTAAGACTTGTAAGGGGGTGAATTATAAAACATGGCCCGACGACAGCCATCGTCTGCTTGCCGCCGGATTTATCGGATACCAGTTTGCTGCTCCCGCTGAATTGATGCGGGATTACGAAGGTTGGAAAACCGAAGATTTTGAAGTCTTCAAGAAATGGATAGATAAAACTTTCTATCCCATCTGTGATGATTTCTTGGATAACCACTTTAATTCTTCAGCCATTTCGGGCTGGATGAGTTGGGATTTGCCTGCCATGCTTACCATTCTTTCTATTGGCGTGCTGAACGATGACGATGCCAAGATTAAACAAGCCTTGGAATTTTTCTATCACGGAAAAGGTATGGGCTGTATCGAATGGTCGGTGAAAGGTATGCACGAGGATCCTGCGGGAAAAGTGAAAGGCAGACATTTGGCACAGAGCCAGGAGATGGGACGCGACCAGGGGCACGCTACTCTCAACGTAGGCTTGCACGCTTACTTCTGCCGTACAGCCTATAACATGGGCATCGACCTTTTTGCCTACAACGACAACATCATTCTTGACCTCTGCGAATATACGGCTAAGTATAACTTAACTTCGGCCGAAGATGTGGAAATGCCTTTCGAACCTTACTATCACCCCAAATACGGTTGGCATGAGAAGGTGTCGGCTGACGGTAAGGGGCGTGCCCGTCCGGGATGGGAACTCCTTTACAACCATTATGCCAAGGTGAAAGGTATGAATGCTCCATATTCGCAAGCTTTTGCCGAAAAAGAACGCCCCGAAGGATATGGCGAGCGTGGTACTGCCGAAGCCGGTGATTTGGGGTTTGGAACATTATTGTATACTGAAGAATAACTTTTTGAGATTTTCCTACTGATTTCAAGGAGTTAAGAGGTTAGGCTTCTTAACTCCTTGACGTTACTCAATGGAAACCCTTACAACCCTTTATCTTATGATAAATAGATTATTTTCTACCTTATTATTCCTTTCCTGTCTTTTTTGTGGTTTGTCCCCAACGGCAAAGGCGCAAAACAACGAGTGGGAAAATCCCACCCAATATGAGTGGAACAAAGAGAAACCACACGCTGACTTTCGCCTCTACGAGCGCGCAGATGATGCAGTGAACGATAATCCCCAAAAATCGCCTTGGCAATACTCGTTGAATGGTACGTGGAAATTTGTTTATGCTCCCTCTATCGCAGAAAGCATAAAAGATTTTTATCGTACAGATTTATCCGACAATGATTGGGATACAATTATTGTCCCTTCCAACTGGGAAATCCAAGGATTCGGTGAGCCGATAATCCGCAACATTCAGTATGTGTTTTCACCCAATCCACCTTATATCGACGTTGATAATCCTGTGGGGACTTACCGGCGCACATTTACGGTTCCTCAAAACTGGCAGGGGCGTGAAGTGTTGTTGCACTTCGGTTCCATCAGCGGCTACGCCCGTATCTATGTGAACGGGCAGCAGGTGGGGATGACTAAAGCATCCAAGACTCCGGCAGAATTTAATGTGACAAACTATTTGAAAAAAGGAGAGAACTTGCTTGCTGTACAGGTGTATCGCTGGCACGATGGCAGCTATATGGAAGACCAGGATTTTTGGCGTCTAAGCGGTATCGAACGCGATGTTTTTCTGACCGCTTATCCCCAAACGACCATTTGGGATTTCTTTCTGCATGCAGGACTGGACGATACCTACCGACACGGGCAATTCCGGGCTATTGTAGACTTGCGTTCTTTCAATACCAATGCAACCCTGCAAAAGGGGACACTTACACTTGATTTGAAGGACGCAGGGGGGAAGACTGTCCTATCTGCGCAGAAAGTATATTGTATCTCAGACATAAGTACTACACTTACTTTCGAAGGCACTGTGCGCAATGTGCGGAAATGGAGCGCCGAACACCCTTCGCTCTACGACTGTATCCTGACACTTCGATCCGATGGCGACAAGCAACAGACGGTAGTGGCTCATAAAGTCGGATTCCGCCGCATTGAGATTAAGAATGCGCGGCTACTGGTAAATGGTGTACCCACCTATATAAAAGGTGTCAACCGTCACGAACACAATGATACGTTGGGACATGTGCAGACCCGCGAAATCATAATGAATGATTTGCGACTGATTAAACAACTGAACATGAACGCTGTTCGTACCAGTCATTATCCAAATCATCCGTTATTCTATCAATTGTGTGACCAATATGGTATCTATGTAGTGGATGAAGCCAATATTGAAACTCATGGAATGGGTTCGGTTCCTTATTTCAAAGATACCATCCCGCATCCTGCTTATCGTCCCGAATGGTATGCAGCCCACGTCGACCGTATCACCCGAATGGTGGAAAGGGATAAAAATCATCCGTGTATCATCGGATGGTCATTAGGAAACGAATGTGGCAATGGAATCGTGTTCCACGATGAGTATAAGCGTTTGAAGAAATATGACCCCGGTCGTTTTGTACAGTTCGAGCAGGCTTGGGAAGATTGGAATACAGATATTGTTTGTCCGATGTATCCCAATATGTGGAAAATAACAGAATATCGGAAGTCCGGCAAACAGCGACCGTTTATCATGTGTGAGTATGCTCACGCCCAAGGAAACAGCAATGGCAATTTTAAAGACCTTTGGGATATTATTTATGACAGCCCTAACTTGCAGGGCGGTTTTATCTGGGATTTTATGGATCAGGGATTTAAGGTAAAGACCGAACCAAGAGACGGACGTACTTATTGGACGTATAATGGTAAGATGGGTAGTTATAAATGGCTGGAAGATAAGAAAGGGGAACTAAACACGGGAACTGACGGTTTGATTTCTGCCAATGGTATTCCCAAACCACAAGCGTATGAAGTGAAGAAAGTGTATCAGTACATTCAGTTTAGCGCAAAAGACTTGGGGAAAGGAATTATTTCCATTAAAAACCGTTATGACTTTACCAATCTGGATGAGTATGCTTTTATATGGGAAATATACAAAAACGGAGAAAAAATATCTACAGGGGATTTCAACGTTGATTTAAAACCTCACGAAGAGAAAGAGATACGTTTATCTTTTCCCGTTATTCCGGAAGACGGAAATGAGTATTTTCTTAATCTCTATGCGCACACCCGGGTTGCTACCGATTTAGTACCTGCCGGCTATGAAGTAGCTAGAGAGCAGATGCAATTAAATAAAAGCAGTTTCTTCACATCGCTTCCGCCTTGTTCGGGAAAACTATCTTATGAAACGAAAGATAATATTTTGTCTTTTCAATCGGGTGCCGTTTCAGGTAAGATTGATTTGAAAAAGGGAATCTTGTTTGATTATATGATAAATGGCGAGCAACCTATCAAGCAATATCCCGAACCAGCCTTTTGGCGTGCTCCGATTGATAATGATTTTGGAAATAAAATGCCCACTTTGGCAGGTGTTTGGCGGACAGCTCATGTCAACCGTTATGTGAAGAAAGTGACAATAGACGAACAGAATGAAAAAGGATTATCCATCAGGATTGATTGGATATTAAATGATATTCAGGTTCCTTATATGATGGAATATTTGATCTGTAATAATGGTGCTATTGTTGTGACAGGCAGTATCGACCTGACAGGAACGAAACTTCCCGAACTTCCCCGTTTTGGTATGCGTATGGAATTGCATCAACCTTATGAAAACTTGGTCTATTACGGTAGAGGGCCTTTTGAGAACTATATCGACCGTTATTCGAGTTCCTTCATCGGACGATATGAGGATAAGGTTGAAAATCAGTTCTATTGGTATACACGTCCGCAGGAAACAGGAAATAAAACAGATGTTCGTTGGCTGTCCTTATTGGATAGCGAAGGGCAAGGAGTGAGAATTACAGGCTTGCAACCTATCGCATTTTCCGCTTTGCATTTCTCACCGGAAGACCTTGATCCCGGCCTGACCCGTAAATTGCAGCATACTATCGACATTGTTCCGCAAAAGAATATCTTTCTGCACGTTGACTTGAAGCAACGTGGATTAGGCGGCGATAATAGTTGGGGAATGTATCCGCACAATGAATATCGCTTGCTTGACAAGAAATATACTTATAGCTATATGATTGAATTGGTAAAAAAGAATTCAGATTAAGGCTATTATTTGAATCAGTGGCAGATAAAATCTTCAATAGCATTGAGTAAATAAATTCTCCCCTTCGTATTTGTTTTCCATATATAACAGATACGAAGGGGAGAATTTTTTTATAAGAAGGAATGTGCTCTTTTGGAGATTTTTATGTATGTTTGTCACATGTTTAATATGAAAGGAAACGGTTGTAAGTGAAGAACACGATTAAATATCTGATTCTTTTAATAATGTGTTTGGCTTGCGGTGTAAATCTGCAAGCCCAGAATTATACATTTCGTAATGTAGTCATGTCCGATGGACTGTCCGGGCTATTGGTGAACGCCATTTATAAAGACTCGGAAGGTTTTGTCTGGCTAGGAACAGATAATTGTCTCGATCGTTTTGATGGTGTGAAAGTTCGACATTATGAATTTCGAGGCGTGGATTCCGGAAGGAAGAAACGGGTGAACTGCATCACGGAAACAGCTGACGATCAACTTTGGGTAGGAAACGGTATCGGACTTTGGCGTCTGAATCGTGCGAACGGCCAGTTGGAGAGAATTGTTCCCGAAAAGATAGATTTTGCTGTAAATACCTTACTTCCGGATGGAGATATTCTCTATATCGGTACGGAGAAAGGATTGTTCATCCAAGAGGACGGGCAATTGCTCCAAGTCTTGACCGACCGGAATATGCTGGCTGCCTGTAATCGAATTATGGATCTCTGTCTGAATGAAGATAAAAGTACGTTATGGCTGGCTACAGTGCAAGGTTTATTCTCTTATTCATTGAAAGATGGTAAGATTGATTCCTGGCATTTTCAAGAGAATGTTCCCGAGGCCGATTACTTCCGCTGCCTGACTCGTATTGGAGAAACCCTTTATCTAGGTACAATGAGCCAGGGAGTAGTTCGTTTCGATATAAATAAAAAGAGCTTTTCGCATACAGTATCTTTAGGCTGTGATGTCATTTCCGACATATCCAGTGATGGAAAGGAGACTGTATATATTGCAACAGATGGCAATGGCGTTCATTTCCTTTCGCATAAAGTCCAACAAGTGACACGTCGTTTTTGTCACGATGTAAGTGATAAAGAAGGTATTCGCAGTAATTCCATTTATTCACTATTGGTGGATGACAGAGGTGCTGTTTGGGTGGGGCACTTTCAGGCAGGTTTAGATTACTCACTTTATCAGAATGGTCTTTTCCAAACTTATGCTTATCCTCCTCTGTTTAACTCTGCCAATCTTTCCATTCGTTCTTTTGTCAACAGAGGACACGAGAAAGTCATCGGTTCACGTGACGGCTTGTATTATATAAATGAAGCTACCGGAGTCGTAAAGAGTTTTGTGAAACCTGTTTTGACTTCGGATTTGATATTGACTATCTGTTTTTATGAAGGCGAATATTATATTGGTACGTATGGCGGAGGCATGATGGTGTTGAATCCGGAGACGTTATCTCTAAAATATTTTGCCCAGGGAGGAGATGGAGATGCAGAGCTGTTTCAGAAAGGACATATCTTTTGTGTGCGACCGGATGAAAAAGGAAATCTCTGGATAGGCACTTCACAGGGATTGTTCTGTTATAATAGACAGGCAAAGCAGATCAAACACTTTACCAGCGCCAATTCCCAATTGCCGGAAGGTAACGTTTATGAAGTTAGTTTTGACTCTACCGGCAAAGGATGGATTGCCACGGAAACCGGTATGTGTATATATGATCCTGCTTCTCAAAGTTTACGATCTAATGTGTTCCCAGAAGGATTTGTGCATAGGGATAAGGTGCGCACCATTTATGAAGATGCCGGACACAACCTTTATTTTATTCGTGAAAAGGGGAGTCTGTTTACCTCTACTTTAACGATGGATCGTTTTCGGAACCGTTCCGTCTTTTCCACGCTTCCTGACAATTCGCTGATGTCGATTGTGGAAGATAACCAGGGTTGGTTGTGGGTGGCTTGCAATGATGGATTGTTACGCATAAAGGAAGAAGGAGAAGAGTACGATGCCTTCACTTTCAATGATGGAGTACCGGGACCCACTTTTACGAATGGGGCTGCTTATAAAGATGAAAAAGGAATATTATGGTTCGGCAACACCAAAGGTTTGATTTATGTCGATCCGAAGCGGGTGGATGAAGTGCGTGGTAAAGTTCGCCCGATTGTGTTTACGGATATATTGGCTAATGGCATTTCTTTTACCAACCCGTCTTTAAAATATAATCAGAATAATCTGACTTTCTGCTTTACGGATTTTGCTTATGGTCTGCCTTCTGCCTTACTGTACGAATATCAGTTGGAAGGAGTGGATAAAGACTGGAAACTATTGGCTGCGCAGAATGAGGTTTCCTATTATGGATTATCTTCCGGAACTTATACGTTCTGTGTGCGCCTTCCGGGAAATGAACAGTCGGAAGCTGTTTATCAAGTGACGGTGCGTCCTATGATACCTTGGTGGGGATGGGCACTTTCTGTTTTATTAGTTGTAGGTATTATTGCTTTTATACGATATTATGTGTGGAATCGTATGCGCCGCCTGCTTACTTCTCCTGCATCGGCAATCTCCGCGTCCATAGAGAATACACAGCAGAAAGACCGAACGATAGAACAGGCGGAAGTGATTTCTGAAGAGTCTTCTATCGCTGCAACCGAAGAAAAGTATAAAACCAATAGGCTGACTGAAGAAGAATGTAAAGAACTCCATAAGAAACTGGTTGCTTATGTGGAGAAAGAAAAGCCATATATTAATCCTGATTTGAAAATGGGCGACCTGGCTTCTGCTCTGGATACTTCTTCGCATTCATTATCGTATCTTTTGAATCAATATCTCAATCAGTCTTATTATGACTTTATAAACGAATACCGCGTCACTCAATTCAAGAAAATGGTGGTGGATAGTCAATATTCCCGCTATACATTAACGGCACTGGCAGAACTCTGCGGCTTCAGTTCTCGTGCTTCTTTCTTCCGCTCATTCAAAAAGAGTACGGGAGTCACTCCGAATGAATATATTCGTAGTATAGGTGGAACAGCCAAAGAAGAGTAACTTTTCGACTTATTATCACTGAAATCTATTTTATACTCATATCCCTTTCACCCTTCACACCGCCCTACTCATCGGGGTTAGAGGGTGAAGGACCTCCCTTCACCAAGTGGATTTTCCTTTTACTAGTCTTTTTCTCGTAATCTATTAATAGATAAGTTCTTCTTCTTCCTATATAAACTTCTTTTGGTCCTATTGCAAAGTTGTTTTTTATAGGGAGTAATCTATAAACGCAAGCTTTGTTTTTATAAATGAAACTTTCGTTTATAAAAACAAAGCTTGCAATTATATAATTGAAGCTTTCATTTATAGTTTGCCCTTAATCAAACATAACTTTGCAATAAGTGCAAAGCAAGTTTATCTTTAATGAAACGGAACTTATCTATTAATGTTCGTACTTCATTAATAGCTTTGATGTGACAATGAAACGATCAAATAATAAAATTGAAGAGGGGAAGAGGATGGGAGCAAACGAGCATAAGTGGAGCAAAGATACGTTGATTTGAGTCTCATTTTATAAAGTGATACTCTCTTTTTGTAAACGTAATATATTGATAATTAGTATTGTATGTTTAAATGAGTCTACCTAGATTCATTGAGATTGATCTGCTTTATTTTCTGGCTGTTATATCCAAAATCACCTCTATATTTGCATCGTGATCAAAACCGAAAAAGATAGTATTATGGAGACAACAGCTAACACTTCCGACAACATTATCACCCGTTCTTATGAAGAATATTATCAGGTGATTCTTACCTATATTACTTATCGTATCACTCATCGCTACGAAGCGGAGGATCTAACCCAGGATGTATTTGTACGTCTGCTGGACTACAAGCAAATGCTCCGTCCGGACACAGTGAAATATTTCTTGTTCACCATTGCCCGCAATATTGTGATCGACTATATCCGTCGTTATTATAAGAAACAGGAGATAGACAGCTACATCTATGATACTATGTCCACTTCTACCAATGAAACCGAAGAAAAAATTATCGGTGATGATTTAATGACAATGGAACGAACCCGCTTGGCTGCTATGCCCGAACAACGTCGGTTAATTTATACATTGAACCGCTTCGAAAATAAAACGTCTCCGGAAATCGCAAATGAACTGAATTTAAGTTGCAGGACGGTGGAAAACCATCTGTTTCTGGGACGTCGTGAAATGCGCGAGTTTTTCCGGAATTGTATATAATCTTATTCATTAATAAATAACCCTTTGTGCTTATGGAAAAGGAGTCAGAATTTACAAAGAGGTATTTGTATGCCTCGCCTTATTTTAGAGAACAAAAATTTAATACTATTTTTAAACCTCAAATTTAATTTTATGAAACGAAGAGGATTAATATTTAATTCGCGACCTAACAAAACAGCGGTGTTTGCGTTAGGATTAATGCTGGGACTTTGTCCTGTTTCAAAGGCGTGGGCCGATACAAACATGAAAGATAGTCAAGTAGTGGCACAGGCTCAAAAGAAAGTGAAAGGTCAAGTCGTTGATGCAACAGGCGAACCATTGATTGGTGTGAATATTACTGTAATAGGAGGAACAGAAGGAACTATTACGGATATTGACGGAAATTATACGATTGGTGTACCTGCTGGAGCTAAGTTGAAATTCAGCTATATTGGTTATAAGGATCAAATTATAGATGTGGCTGCACAAACTGTGATAAATGTAAAATTGCAGGAAGATAGCGAAGTATTGGACGAAGTTGTGGTAGTGGGATACGGTTCACAAAAGAAGGAGACATTGACTGGTGCTGTAACAGTGGTATCTGATAAAATGTTGAAGAATAAAGGAACGATGTCAAGTCCGTTACAGGCAATGCAAGGTCAGGTTCCGGGTGTTACGATCACTCGCAATTCGGCAGCTCCGGGAGATGAGAGCTGGGGCTTGAAATTGCGTGGTTCTGTTTCTGCAAATAATGCGGAGCCATTGATCGTTATTGACGGAGTTGCTTATGATGGTGTAAATGCACTGCGTAATATCAACCCTTCTGATATTCAGTCTATCAATTTTCTGAAAGATGCATCGGCTGCTATTTATGGTTCCCGGGCTGCAGGTGGTGTGGTATTGGTAACCACTAAGCAGGCAAAGGAAGGAAAAGCGAGAATAGAATATAGCGGTTCATACACTTACAAGATGGTGGGATTGCAGCCGAAGCTGATGACTATGAACGAGTGGGCAAATGCAGTGTTACAGACTTGTCAGAACGATGGTCAGCCGGATTCTTACTCATGGGTGAAATATGCGAAAATGGCATTGGCTAATGAAGGTAAATACATTGATTTGGATCACAGTGCAAATCCTTTTGCTCCCAGCTATTCAGATGTAATGGATTTCGTGTTCATGGATACCAACTGGCAAGACGTGTTGTTCGGCAATTCTTATTCTACGCAACATGACTTAGCTGTTTCCGGAGGTACAGAAAAGAATTTATATCGCTTGTCCGTAGGGTATATGTATGATGACAGTAACTTGAAGTGGGGAAATAATAACAATCAGCGTTTCAATCTTCGTTTGACTAATAAACTGAAAGTCTTTGATAACTTTTCTATTGAATCTGTGATAGCCTATAACCGTCAGGATCAGGTGGCTCCTTCACAACTGAATAGAACATTGACTTCCAGTTATCCGCAACCGGGACTTCCGGCTTCTACGATTGATGGAAAACCTTATTCGTGGGGAACTTGGTTGTCACCGATTTGGTTTGCCGAACTGGGTGGAGATAATAAACTGAAAGTATCTGAAATTAATATCAGTGAGAAATTCACTTACAATATTAATAAACATCTGGATGTAGTAGCAAATCTCGGTTATAACTCCGGAGTAGCTTCACGTGATATAAAGAAGATGGCTATTACTTCTTATAATTATGCGGGAACCAAGATAAACACTAAGGCTGACGGTTACAAACAGGAAGAGTCGTCTTACGAGAAAACAAGTTCGCGTACAGACTTCTATTCTATGGCAGGTTATGTTGATTATCATAATACATTTGCGCAGCATCATAATGTAAGTGCAATGGTTGGTGCTCAATATGAATTGAAAGAATACGATTATTTTGGTGTATCGGTGAAAGATATACAGAACTCGTTGGAAACTGTAAATGGGGCAGGTTTGGTAAATCTGACAGATAAACATGGTACAAAGTGGCATGAGGCTGTGATGTCCTACTATTCTCGTTTAAACTATAATTATAAGTCAAAATACTTATTGGAAGTAAATATGCGTTATGATGGTTCTTCCAAGTTTAAACCGGAAAATCGCTGGGACTTCTTTTATGGAATATCCGGTGGATGGCGTATTACGGAAGAGGCGTTTATGAAGAACATCAAATGGTTGAACGATTTGAAAATCCGTCTTTCTTATGGTGAAGTTGGTAACCAGAGTGGTATTGATCGATATGATGGTACACAATTCTATAAATTTGAATCTCAAAGCGGAGCTTATATCGGTCCTAACAAAGGCACTATCATAGATACGAATGGTAAAATCGCTTCTCTGGGACGTGAATGGGAACGCATTAAGAACTATAATTTAGGATTGGATTTTTCCTTGTTCAATTCCCGTCTGACAGGTACTGCCGAAGTATACATGAAACGTAATGATAATATGTTGATTAATGTTTCTTATCCGGGAGTTCTGGGTGATAACGCAGGTATGTCAAACAATGGAAAATTCAGATCACATGGATGGGAAGTCATGGTAAACTGGTCTGATAAGATTGGAAAAGACTTCACTTATCATGTAGGAGGTACTTATTCTTTTAATACGAATAAACTGACGGATATTGGTGCAGTTTCAGTTCTGAAATCCGGTTTTGTTGATAAACAGCAAGGTTATCCGTTGAATAGTATTTTTGGTTTGCGTTATGCCGGCAAAGCACAGACAGAAGAAGAACGTCAAAAATATCTATATCGCTTCCTGACTGGTAATACTATCGGATTGACAGAACAAAACTTCCGTTTGGGAGATAATATGTATGCTGACGTAAATAATGACGGCAAACTGGATCAGAATGATATTGTTTATTTAGGTACAGATGATCCGAAAATCTCTTTCTCTTTTAATGTAGGAGCAGAATGGAAGGGATTTGATTTATCATTGGTTTTCCAGGGTGCTGCTCAACGTACAATCTTCCGTACGGGAGATAATAACGGTAATGAGATTTGGCGTATACCGATGAAAGCATTATATCTGAACACTTCGAATCAATCGGTAGGTAACACGTGGAGTCCGGAGAACCGGGGTGCTTATTATCCGACATATAGTAATAAGAATGAAATCAATGACTACAACTATCAGGCTTCTTCCTGGTCAGTGGAAGATGGTTCTTACATTCGTCTGAAAAATGTGACATTGGGATACAATGTACCTTCTGCCTTTTTAGCTAAAACGAAAGCAATTAGTTCTTGTCGTGTATATGTAGCAGGTGCTGATCTTTGGGAATATTCTAAAATTAACGACGGATGGGATCCGGAGGCTAGCCGTAAGGTATCAGCAGCAGGACGTTTCCCCTTTGTCCGTACAGTGACTTTCGGATTAAATCTAACTTTTTAATGTATGAAGAATATGAAACTATATAAGAAAGCTTTTTTAATTTTATCGCTTGGTCTGACACTGAATTCGTGTCTGGATCTTGATCCGCAGGACCAACTGGCAGATGGCAACTTATGGGGGGCAGCAGATGATTTTAAATATTTTGCAACTAATTTCTATGGTTGGACCCGTGATTTCAAGTCTGTTATTTCTGATGGTGCACATTCTGACTGGCGTTCGGACTTGATGACTTCCAGTTCTGTAAATATGTACAGCAATGGTAGTAATCCGATTCCTACTTCAGACGGTAACTATACCAGCAATTATGCCCATATCCGCCGTTGCAATTTGTTGCTGCAAAAAGCGGCGTCTTTTTCCGGTAACGGTGATATTAGTCGCTATGTAGCAGAAGCGAAGTTCTTCCGTGCTTATTCTTATTTTGATTTGGTGCAATTGTTTGGCAATGTGATTATCACTAAAGAACCGTTGGATATTACTTCACCCGAGTTACGCATGAGCCGCAATGACCGTAGCGAAGTGATTGACTTCGTGATTCAGGATTTGAAGGATGCGGCTGAAGTATTGCCGGAAACAATTACGACAGACGATGAAGGGCGTATTTCAAAATGGGGAGCTTATGCATTCCTTTCACGTGTCGCTTTATATGAAGGCACATGGCAACAAAACCGCAATAATGAAGAACGTGGCAAAGCATTGTTGAGTATTGCAGCGGATGCGGCGAAAAAAGTTATCGACAGTAAGCAATTCGAGCTATTCAAACCAGCAGCATTGGGAGAGATGGCTTATAAATACCTGTTCATTTTAGAGAATGTACAGTCTAATCCTGCGAATCTGACTAAGAGTGCCAATAAAGAATATATATTCTATCGTCGTCATGATGAAACGATTGCTCCGATCGGGACTAATATCACACATGGTTGTGTAGCGAACGTGCAATATATTAATCGTAAATTTGTGAATATGTATCTTTGTAGCAATGGGCTACCTATTGACCATGCCAAGAGTGCTGATGTCTTTAAAGGTTATGGAGGTCTGACTACGGAATTTGAAAATCGTGATAATCGCATGAAGAACTGTCTTCTGGCTCATGGCACTAAATATTGGGATAACGACAAACCGCGTATTGACTGGAAAGGTATGGATGGGGAAGATGCGACCAATGCCATTACATGTAATGTATTCCAAGGTTCCGGTTATCAAAACCAAAAATGGGGTACGGAACGTAAGGTGGCTGATACATTTGAAGGTTACGACTTTCCGATTATTCGTTATGCAGAAGTTTTATTGAATTATGCAGAAGCTATGTATGAGTTGGGAACCACCGGCAAAGCTTTGGATGATGCTTTGAATATCTCGTTGAATTTGGTTCGTCTCCGTGTAAACCCGGATATGCCTAAACTGACTACGTCTTTTGCTTCAGAAAACAGTTTGAATATGCGAGAGGAAATCCGTCGTGAACGTACCATCGAATTGTACAATGAAGGTTTCCGAGTTGATGATTTGAAGCGTTGGAATACTGCTATTGTAGAGATGCCTAAACCTATTCTAGGAGTGAAATGGACAGGAACTGATTTTGCGACTTCATGGGCTGGCGCTTCTAATATGGCAAAAGACTCCGATGGCTGTTTGATCTTGGAAAATAGTCGGCGCTGGGGTGGTAAAAATGACCTGTATCCGCTTCCGGTAGATCAGTGTCAGTTGAATCCGAACTTAGGACAGAATCCGGGATGGCAATAATCAAGTCTGAATAACTTAAAGAATAAGAATCATGAAAAGAGATTATATAAAATATTTTGTTGGACTGGCGGCTTGTTCGTTTTTAGGTCTGACTTCATGTGATGATGATAAGGATTTAGGAGGAAAGATGGACGAAATGATTACAGTATCCACCATTACTCTTAACGAAACTCAATATGATGCAGGGAATAAAACAATTTGTCTGCTGAAGAACAAAGAACTGCAACTCTCTTGGAGTATTGCACCTGAAAATGCAACCAATGCTAATGTGCAATGGACTTCGTCGGATGAATCTATTGTTGCTGTTACACGGGAAGGTAAGGTCGTGACTAAGGATAAAGCAGGAAAAGCTATTATTACATTAACGCCGGAAATCGGTTTCGGTCCGGAGGCTACGATCGTCACTAGAACAGTTGAAGTTATGGACGAATATACCTATATGTCAGCCATCAATATAACTAATGTTCCGGCAGAAGAGATTGCGGCAGGCGATGAATATCAATTAACTGTTTCTTCAGAACCGGCAACTACTACGTTCAAGCGTTATAAATGGACAAGTAGTAACCCGGAAGTAGCTACGGTGGATGAAAAGACAGGTTTGGTGACCGGAATCAGCAAAGGGGATGCGATTATTATAGTGACGGCTGATGATTTCAGTTCGAATCCGGTGTCTGCAAGTTGCGAGATAGGGGTTAAGATAGTAACTCCAATTACCGGAATGACGTTTACTGAAGATGCGGAACTTAATCAATTGGGATATGGACAGGAATATCAGGTTAAGTACACATTGGAACCGGTAGATGCTACTGCTTCGCTGCTGACTTGGACGAGTGATAATCCGGAGGTGATTAGTGTGGATAAGACTGGTAAATTGAAAGTACATACTACTAAGGCCGCTTCTGCTGTGATAACAGCTTCTTATGGCCCTGTTGTACAAAATGTAACTGTCACAGTTGCCGATGGACGTTTCTGGTATTCATTAGGTAATGGTTTGGGTAACGGACTGGATAATAATTGGTATTTGGATGGCAACAATGCGTCTGTTGTTTCATCTGACGGAAATAAGACTACTGTTCAGATGGGCTCCGGATACCGTGGTGACTTATGGCTTGCAAGAAGTGGTAAAGGAAAAATTGTAAATGTAACTCCTGCTGATTATAGATATTTTGCCATTAAGGTAGGATTTAAATCTCAATTGGTTCCAGGAAAGAACAAACCCAATGGTTGTATTAAATTAGAGATCTTTGATGATGGTATTAAGAAAATCGGTCCTGAATATTTTGGAACAGGCGGAGATGCTAATAATAGATACGAGATTCTGGGTGCAAGTGAGATTTCGACTACGGAGCCAAATGTCTTGTATTACGACTTACAGTCAAAATATAAAACTGTGACTCCTACAGATTGGAATCAGGTCTTTGATTTAGTGCAATGTAAGTTTGTAATTGCCGATTTCCCGGAAACTGCTCAGACTTATGATCTTTACTGGATTCGTTCTTTCAAATCCATAGAGGAACTTCAAGCTTTTGTAGATAGTGAAAACAATACTAACGAATAACTACCATGAATAAGATGAAATTATATACAATAATAGGAGCAGGGCTTTTTGCCCTGACTTCTACCACGCTTTTAGCATGTAGCGAAATAGAAGACGGCTCTAATGATATGAGTAGTTGGCCGGAAGTGAAGGATTATGTTACGACTTTGGAGCATCCTTGTATGCTTCATACAGAAACGGATTTTGAGTTTGTAAAAGGAAAAGTGCAAGCCGGTGCGCAACCTTGGAAAAATGCGTTCGATCATTTAAGTCGTAGTGGGAATAGCTTGTCACAATCAAATTATAAGGCTTCTCCGGTGAAATTATTGGCGCGTCTCGATCAAAATAATTGGGCAGGCAAATATCCCAATGACTGGAATAACTACACGAAGTTGATGAAGGACGCTGCCGCAGCCTATCAATTGGCCCTTCGATGGAAATTGTCGGAAACTGACGGTGCACAGTATGCAGATGCTGCTGTTGCTATTTTGAATGACTGGGCTAAAACATGTACAGGATTTATCGTGAATGATAAAGGTGAATTTATAGATCCGAACGAGTTCTTGATTTTTATTCAGGTACATCAAATAGCAAATGCAGCGGAGATTATGCGTTCTTATCCAGGATGGCAGGAAGCTGATTTCGTTAAGTTTAAAGCATGGATTGCAGATGTCTTTTATCCTCATATCACAAAATTCCTGTCTACGCACAATGGAAATGAATGTGCGCTTCATTATTGGCTCAACTGGGATTTATCTGCGATGACAGCTTTACTTTCTATCGGTATTTTGGCGGATGATAACTTTAAAATCAATGAAGCTATCCAATATTTCAAATTTGGTATTGGTTCGGGAAATATAGGAAATGGCGTTCCTTTCATACATTTAGATCCGGATAGTAATGAAATGCTGGGACAATGTCAGGAATCAGGTCGTGATCAAGGACATGCTACCTTGTGTGTCAGTCTGCTGGGTGCTTTCTGTCAGATGGCAAAGAATGTAGGTGAAGACCTTTTCATCTTTGATGACGGACGTGCATTGGCTATGTGTGAATATGTAGCTAAATACAATATCGGTGGTGCTGAAACCGGTAGTTCAAGTGCCAGTTGGAAGATGACCGGTTTCAGATATACAGATAATGATCTGCCTTATACTACTTATACAAATTGTAGTGGAAGCTGGGATACCATTTCTGCACAGGAAAGAAGAGAAGGAAAGGATTCACGTGGTGAAGTGCGTCCTGCATGGGAGCTGGTGAACCGTTTGGCGCAGGATTATGGTAAATCAAGCATCTATGCTAAGATGTGGGTTGATAAAATGCGTGAAAATGCATCACGCGGTAATTCCGATGGTGGGGCAGGTGATTATGGGCCTAATAGCGGCGGTTATGACCAATTAGGTTTCGGAACCCTGATGTTTGCAAAAGAGTAAAGAAAAAGCTGTTGGTAATATAGCATGATTGTTTTACAATAATCTTGGATAAATAGAAAAAAGTTGGAAAGGGATTAGGTATTTACCTAATCCCTTTCGTATATATAAGTAAATAGGTCAGTAAATAGATTGTTTTGAAATCAGAGATAGGATTCAGTTTTAAAAGTGTTTGGTTTTTATATAAGGTAGAAAGAACCTGTTTTTAGGAATAACGAATCTAGTTTTGAATGAAATTGATTAGTAAGGTATATGCGTAAAAAGATTCTGTTTTTAGCAGGAATGATGGCTTGCAGTTCATTGGCAGGCGCACAAGAAATTTCTAAGACCTGGGTGGCTGATAAGGGGAATGGAACTTATCAGAACCCGGTTCTTCATGCTGACTATTCAGACCCGGATATCTGTGCGGCCGGAGATGATTTCTATATGACAGCATCCAGCTTTAATTGTATTCCCGGAATTCCTATTCTTCATTCCAATGATTTGGTTAATTGGTCGTTAGTAAACTATGCGTTACCGGTTCAGGAGCCGGAACCTTTCTTCGATAAGGCACAGCATGGTAAAGGCGTATGGGCACCGGCCATTCGTTTTCATAACGGAGAATTTTATATTTACTGGGGGGATCCGGATTATGGAATCTATATGATTAAAACCAAAGACCCGAAAGGAAAATGGAGCAAACCTGTATTAGTGAAAGCAGGGAAAGGAATGATTGATGCAACTCCTTTGTGGGACGAAGACGGAAAAGTATATTTGATACATGCTTATGCCGGAAGTCGTAGTGGGGTGAACAGTATCCTCGTCATTTGCGAACTGAATGCGGAAGGAACAGAAGTTATTTCCGATCCGGTGATGGTGTTCGACGGAAATGATGGAAAGAATCATACCGTAGAAGGACCGAAGCTCTATAAACGCAACGGATACTATTATATTTTTGCTCCGGCAGGAGGGGTAGCAACCGGTTGGCAATTGGTACTTCGCTCAAAAAACATCTATGGCCCTTACGAATCGAAAATCGTGATGGCACAAGGAAAGACAACGATAAACGGACCTCATCAGGGGGGCTGGGTAGACACCAATACAGGAGAATCTTGGTTCGTCCATTTTCAAGATAAAGGCGCTTACGGACGTGTGATTCATCTGAATCCGATGATGTGGGTAAATGACTGGCCTGTAATCGGAGTGGACAAGGATAAAGACGGTTGCGGTGAACCTGTAACGACTTATAAGAAACCGAATGTGGGAAAGACCTATCCGATCGCTACTCCGCCGGAGAGTGACGAATTCAATACCCGGCATTTGGGATTACAATGGCAATGGCATGCCAATAAAAAAGACACTTACGGTTTTACTACCGATTTGGGATTTATCCGTCTTTATGCAGGCAGCCTTTCGAAAGAGTTTGTGAACTTCTGGGAAGTTCCTAATCTGTTGATGCAAAAGTTCCCGACTGAAGAATTTACAGCTACGACCAAGCTGACATTTACTGCCAAGCAGGATGGAGAACAAACCGGAATTATTGTGATGGGATGGGATTATAGTTATCTTTCTATTCGCAAGGCGGGGGATCAGTTTATTCTGCAACAGGCAGTTTGTAAGGATGCGGAACAGCAAAATCCCGAACGGATAAAAGAATTGGCAAACATTCCGGTAAAATATCTAAAGATGCCGGGAGTAGCAGATAATGAATGGCAAACAGTGTATTTACAGGTAAAGGTTCGGAAAGGAGCCGTTTGTACATTTGCTTATAGTCTGGACGGGAAGAAATATACGACAGTGGGAGAGACTTTCACAGCCCGTCAAGGCAAATGGATTGGAGCCAAAGTCGGATTATTCTGTGTGACTCCGAATGAAGGCAATCGGGGATGGGCAGATGTCGATTGGTTTCGGATGAATAAGTAATTGACCAATCAATAATTGACAAAGAGAAATAAAGATTAAGAATTAACTCGAAGATATCAGATTAAGATGAAAAAGATTGTAGTAGGTTTGGCTGTGATGTTAGGTTTCTGTACGTGTGCTCATCAGCCGTCCGGTACATTGGATGTGAATAAGGCATTGGACTATTGTGCAGAGCAGACACAACGTACGCTTGCGGAACTGAAAACTGACTCCGGCATCGACTATACAATGATGCCACGTAATATCATGACTGACGAACATCATTGGAATTGTCGGAAAGCGACGAAGGAAGAATGGTGTGCCGGTTTCTGGCCCGGAGTATTGTGGTATGATTACGAATATACGAAAGATAAACAGATTCAGGAAGAAGCGGAGAAGTTCACGAACTCTCTGGAGTTCCTTTCCAAGACTCCGGCTTTCGACCATGATTTGGGCTTCCTCGTGTTCTGTAGCTACGGAAATGGTTACCGCCTGACCAAGAATCCGGCTTACAAACAAGTGATTCTTGATACAGCCGATACGTTGGCTACTCTGTTCAATCCCATTGTAGGAACTATCCTTTCATGGCCTCGTGAAGTGGAACCCCGCAACTGGCCGCACAATACCATCATGGATAACATGATTAACCTCGAAATGCTTTTCTGGGCAGCGAAGAATGGTGGAAATCCTTATTTATATGATATTGCCGTTTCTCATGCTGATAAAACGATGAAATGCCAGTTCCGTCCCGACTATACATCTTACCATGTAGCGGTATACGACACCATTACAGGTAATCTGATAAAAGGAGTAACGCACCAAGGTTATGCCGACAGTACCATGTGGGCGCGTGGTCAGGCATGGGCAATCTATGGATACACGGTAGTTTATCGTGAAACGAAAGATCCTAAGTATCTTGATTTCGCGCAGAAAGTGACAGATGTCTATCTCGAACGTCTGCCGGAAGACAAGGTTCCTTATTGGGATTTCAGTGCACCGGGAATACCGGATGCTCCGCGTGACGCTTCTGCTGCGGCAGTGGTGGCCTCTGCTTTGCTTGAATTATCCACTTACCTCCCGAATGGAACCGGAAAACGTTATAAAGATGCTGCTATTGAAATGCTGGCAAGCCTGAACTCTGACAGTTATCAGAGTGGTAAAAGCAAACCGTCATTTCTGTTGCATAGTGTAGGACACTGGCCCGCTCATTCTGAAATAGATGCTTCTATTATTTATGCAGATTATTATTATATCGAAGCCTTGTTGAGGCTGAAACGTCTGCAAGAAGGACACGGGGTATTGGGATAACAGTATTTCCGGGCTTATGAATACGGTAATATCAAAGTATCGGTAGAACTAATAAAGTGAATAGTCCGATTAGAATAGGTGATAGTGTAAAAAAGGAAAAGCTCTGCAAGAACGAAGGTTCTATACAGAGCTTTTTTTACTGGTTAGGGTTAGGCTTATTTATTATTTTACCTTGATGATGTCATAATTCAAATTGCTGACAGCTTCTTGCAAGCTATCGTTCACCAAACGAAGAGTGGTGTCGTTAACAACCACGAAATACATCGGAGCTTCACCATCTTTCGGAGTTAACTTAACAGCAGTAACAGGTTTTTTGTTCACAACCTTGTGTACAGTCTCTTGTTTTCCTTTCGAAGTGAAAGTCTTGTTTTGTCCTTGACCTTCAGCGTCGAGGTAAGTCATATCCAGTGTGTACACTGTATCTACACCGTCAGTTGCAGCATTTAAGGTCAGTACATAGTCAATACCCGGACCGTCGGCAGCAGGAAGAGTACCTTCATAAACTTCAGTCAATTCGGTAATCGGAGTCATAGCAATAGCTAGACTGTCTGCTTGTGCCTCTGCGGCTTTGTTTGCTTTTGATTGGCATGATGCCAAAGCAGCTACGACTGCTGCTAACATAATTACTTTTTTCATCATTAAGTGCTTTAAGTTAATATAATTATAGTGAGCTATTGCTCGTTTTTTGCTATCCTATTCCTGTTCCTCGTCCCGTTTGATGACAAGCAGTTTGTCTACTCGTCCGCGGTCCATGTCCACCACTTCGAATTGCAGATTCTTGTAGGTGAAGATATCTCCTGCTTTCGGGATGCGACCAATCAGGAACATGGCCAATCCACCCAGAGTGGTGAAGTCTTCCGATTCCAGATCTTCGTAGGATAGGATACCCATTTCCTCCATGAAGTCGTCGATATTCATTGAAGCTTCCACCAGCATTGAACCATCCTGCCTTGTGACGATTTCTTCTTCTTCCATTTCATCCTCTTCAAGGATGTCTCCGAAGATACTTTCGGTCAGGTCGTGCAGTGTGATAATGCCTTCTGTGCTGCCATACTCGTTAACAACAACTCCGAACTTGTTTTTGTTCTTCTTAAATAGCTCTAAAACTTTATTTGCATACAAACTTTCCGGAATAAAGAGGGGAGGACGGGCAATTTCGCGCAGGTTAAACACCTTTTTGTTGCCTACCATTAGGATAATATCCTTTACGGAAACCACACCGATAATCTCATCTTTCCGTTCGTCTACCAATAGATATTTACTGTAATGTTCTTCTTCAATAATCTTCATCACCTTTTCCTGTGTATCATCGGGATGAAGGATAATAAGATCTCTGCGATGTGTCATCAGTTCGTTGGCGCGTTTATCAGAGAAACGGAATACGTCGCGTATCATTTCCGTTTCCTCTTTGTCAATCACACCCTGCTCCGAACTTTGGTGCAGGATCATTTTGATTTCTTCCTGTGTCATGGGGCGTTCTTCGCTTTTCAGACCGATAAGTTTGTTCAGTAACCGGGTAGAGACGCTTAGCAACCACACAAAAGGATAAGAAACCTTCGTCAGCAGAATCATGACCGGGCTGAACAAAGTGGCGTACCGCTCCGGATTACTAAGAGCAATGGATTTAGGAACCAGCTCTCCGATAATCAGAGAAAGATAGGTGATGATTGCTACGGTAGTAATCATTGCCAGGTTGCGTGCGTATGCTTCTGCGCCCGGAATGAGAGAAAAGAAAGGTACGAGGTCGTCGGCAATAGCCACACCACCATACGCACCGGATACGATACCGATCAGCGTGATACCAATCTGAATGGTAGACAAGAACTTTTCCGGTTCTTCCAATTGTTTTAAAACTCCTCGGGCTGATTTGTTGCCTTTTGCGACAAGTGTTTCAAGACGTGCTTTGCTGGATGATACCAACGCAATTTCATACATGGCAAAAATGCCATTCAGTATAAGTAAGAAAAGTATGATAAGAAATTCCATAAATGGATTTAAATGGTTATAGGGTCGAAATTACAAGAAATCGGGACACTATGCAAATATGTGTAATATATTAATGAAAATTTAATAATCGTGTTGTCTTTTTTGTGTAATCATAATAATATAATTGAGGCACGGATTACGCAGATTTCACAGTTTCAATTAAATAAGACCTGTGTTAATCCGTGTAATCCGTGCCTTAATAAAAATCAACAGGAAGTTTTGAACTCTTCCTTATATATTAGATAAACTCTTTACTTCTTAGCGTAGCTGTCTGCTTTGGCTTTTGTACGTTCAATGCGCTTTTGAGTGTCCGGATGTGAAGAGAACATTCTTTGTGCATAGGATGCTTTAGGAGCATCTTTTGCAAGTTCTGCCAATTTACTCAAGGCATTTGCCATTGCATAAGGGTCGATGCCGTTTTTTACACAGAATTCAACACCATAATCATCGGCTTCATTTTCTTGCTTTTGTGAGAATTGTGCACCGGCAAGAGCTTCTGCCATGGCTCCCAGTTCGGAGTCTGTCAGTTTGGCTACTTTGTCGTTGGCTGCACCTGCCGCGTTCTTCACAGCTGAACGTAGGTAGGCATTTTTCATAGCGTCTTTGGAATCTGTGTGAACCACATGACCGATTTCATGACCTACCACTGCCATTACTTCTTCATCCGTCATAACATCCATCAGACCGGCGCAGATACGTACACTACCGTCACCGCAGGCAAAGGCGTTTACGTCTATTACTTCATATACGCCAAAGTTAAGTTTCAGTCCGTCCACTTCTTTGATATGTCCCGTCAGTTTCTCCAGACGTTTGCCATATTCAGTATCAGGTTTTGTCAATGGATTATGAGCATCCATCCATGCCATATATTCCTTACTCATATTAGCAATGTCCGCATCAGATAACGTAACGGCTGATACTACATCTTTACCTGCTTGCAAAGCTTTTCCTAAATTAATCTTCTTGCCGAATTGTGCAGAAGCTGTCATTCCCATGCCTAATAATACGAAGGCAATCATAGCGATTTCTCTTTTCATACTCTTTTTCTAGTTTAATGTTCTATGCATAAATTAATACTCAAATGTTATTCCTAATGTGGGGAGCAAAGTCCCGCTCGATTGTTTGAGGCGTTTCATTTTATAGTGTTGGCTGTCGGCAGGAGCTTCCGGATTCTCGATGATGCCGGTGCTCATCAGCACATCCTGCTGTTTCAGTTTGCTGGCCGTGATATTCTGCAAATCAAGATAGAATCCCAGCATGCAATGTTTCAGATAAAATGTCTTGTCAATGCGGAGGTCTACCTGTGCAAAGGCCGGAAGACGTTCCTTATTATATTTCGAATAGTCGTAATATGCTTTGCCTTGTGCATCCCAGGCGGATACCAAAGATGATTTTTCTTCATCGTATGGGGTATAAGGAGCACCGCCGATGCAACTGACTTTCATGCCGACACTCCATTGGTGGGGCAGATTGTAAGTTCCCCGTAAATTGAAAATATATCGGTTGTCCCATGCGGATGCGATGTATTCGCTCTTTTTGTCGTTGCGGTATTCACTTTTAAAGATGGTGAAAGAGGAAGCCAGATTCAGTTTCTTGGCGATCAGCCATTTTACCAGAATCTCCGCGCCATACGAACGTCCTTGAGCGGTAGAAGTCAGCAATTCATTGCCAATCACTCCATAGTCATTTCCTTTGCAGGTAAGAGGAATCCCGTCTACAACGGAGAGCGGAATTTTGTCATAGTCTTTATAGAATCCTTCGACGGAGACTTCGAACGTATCTCCTTTGCGCCAACTAATGCCCAGACTTTCCTGGCTGACTTTCATATAGCGCAGATTGTATTTGTTGACATACATTCCGTTATTATCTTTAAAACCGAGTGCCGTGTAAGGAGGCAACTGATAATAAAGTCCTGCATTTCCGCTAACGAACCAGTGCTCGGCAAGTTGGTAGGAAAGCGATATGCGGGGAGAAAGCTGGTCGGAGAGTGACTTCATGGCCGACGAATAATTGTTGGCATCAGCTCTCAATCCCAAGGAAGCTGTGAAACGTTCGTCCATCGAAGAGTAGCTGATAGTGCCGAAAAGTCCCCAACGCATCATTCCCAAATAGGTATGGTAATCAAACGTTTGTGCCTGATTGGTATATGCCTTTTGAAAGGTGGTATTGGTATATTGACTATAATCCAGATTCACTCCGAGATTGACTTTCCAGTTGCGGAAAGAAGAATTGTTTTCGAAGCGGAACTTCGTTTCCTGTTCGGTAGAACGGAGGCGGAGCATCAGATTCTCCGGAATGCTTTCATCATTCTGCCGGTATTTAGTATTGCGGTTGTTCAGGTAACTGTGACTGACTACCACCGATTGCACATGCGGCCCTGCATAGTGACGATATACAGCACCTAAGGTAAACGTTTCCTGCTTGATTTTTGGCAGGTAACTAAGGATATATTCATTGTCCTCGCTATCTGCTTTCGTGTTCAATCGCATATTGTCGATTCCTCCAAGCCCCAATACCGTCAGTTCGTTCTGTTCGTTGAACCGGGTTTTCAATTTGAATTGCGCATCGGTGAAAGTCGGCAGGAAAGGCAGGTCGAGCATATCAAACAGGAATTGCAGATAAGATTGACGCACGGATACCAGATACGAGGTCTTTTTTCCAATATGTCCGTTGGAGGCCAGAGAGACCTCGGATGCTCCGAGGGTAGCTTTTAGTGAGTTATGCTCCATGTCTCCGTCGCGCAATTTGAAATCAAGCACGGAGCTAAGCGCGTTTCCTCTGTCAGTGGGAAAAGCACCGGTATAGAAATTTACTTCACGGATCAGGTCGGCATTAAGGATTCCCACCGGACCGCCGGAGGCTCCTTGTGTGCTGAAGTGATTGATATTGGGAATTTCCACTCCGTCCAGATAGAAACGGTTTTCAGAAGGAGAACCACCGCGTACAATCAAGTCATTGCGGTAGCCGATAGGAGAGAAGGCAACTCCCGGATAAGACTGAACAATACGCGAAATGTCCCGATTGGCTCCCGGACTCTTTTCTATTTCCTGCAATCCGATGATACGCAGGCTGACCGGACTTTCCAGGTCGCGCCGGAAAGGAGAAGCGGTGACAGTTACTCCTGCGAGTTCGGTCAGGTTCTCTTCCATTTCTATCGAAATGTTCAGATCTTTGGTAGATAAGATATATTCGGGAGTAGTGACACTCTTGTAGCCGATGGCTGTCGCTTGTAGGCGGTAGATGCCGGGAGGCACTTGTTCGATGGTGAAATGACCTTCCGCATTGGTGACACCACCTTTGTTCAGTCCAAGAATCATTACGTTAATGAATTCTAATGGCTGACGGCTGTTTTTCTCAATCACCGTTCCCTTTATTTGATGTACAGGTTGTGCCTGTAACAGGGAAAACAGGATGTTAGAAAATAGTAGCAGTGTCAATAGTTTTTTCATGTGATTGCCAATTGTCGCTGCGAAAGTACGAAAAAAGTATTAAATAATGATACCTTCCGTGAATAAAAAAAGAATCACTTCTGATTTGGTTCGTTTTACCTGCTGATAAAGTTAGTCGGGTTTTGTTTCACATTTCATTTTTATATCTTATTTTTGTGGGACATATTAAAACAGATTCCTTATGAAGACTGTAAAATTGATCACTTGTAATGATGCGATGAAGGCACATATCCTTCAGGGAGCATTGGAGAATGAAGGCATCGAGTCTATTCTGCACAATGAGAATTTCTCTACTTTGTATAAAAGTTGCGTGAGTAGTATAGCAGGGGTGGATATATTGGTGGCAGATGAAGACTACGAGAATGCTGTCCAAGTGTTGAAGGATAACGATAGTTGGCCGGAAGAGTTAACGCTTTGTCCGTACTGCGGTTCATCGGACATCCAGTTGGTTTTGAGAAAAGGAAAGCGTTGGCGTGCTATGGGGGCTGCTATCATTTCTGCATTAATGGTCATTCCCCCGGGAGACAACCACTGGAACTATACCTGTAAACAGTGTCATAAAACCTTTGAAATGCCGGTTGCTAAATTTAATCCTGCTGCAGAGCCAGAGGAATAATTATATCTAACTATTTATAACACACAATGGAAAAGAAAAAAAATCTATTAATTGCTCTTCTTTTAATTTGGGTAGCTCCCTCTTTTGCTGCCAAAGTAGATACCTTGTTAATTAAAAGTCCTTCCATGAATAAGGAAGTGCAAGTGGTCGTTGTTACGCCGGATGCTGCATCAGGAAAGAAATCGGTGGCTTGTCCTACTATTTATTTGTTGCACGGTTATGGTGGAAATGCTAAAACATGGATTGATATTAAACCGAATCTTCCCCAAATTGCGGATGAAAAAGGAATCATATTCGTTTGTCCGGACGGAAAGACCAGTTGGTACTGGGATAGTCCGGTCAACCCGTCTTTCCGCTATGAAACTTTTATTTCGTCGGAACTGGTGAAGTATATCGACGAACATTACAAGACGATTGCCGACCGTAAGGGACGCGCCATCACCGGATTGAGTATGGGTGGACACGGAGCGATGTGGAATGCAATCCGTCATAAAGATACGTTTGGTGCCAGTGGAAGTACAAGCGGAGGGATGGATATTCGCCCGTTCCCGAAAAACTGGGACATGGCTAAACAGTTGGGAGAATATGAATCGAATAAAGCGGTATGGGATAATCACACCGTTATCAATCAGATTGATAAGATAGAGAATGGCGATTTGGCTATCATTGTCGATTGTGGAGAAGATGATTTCTTCCTGAATGTGAACAAGGATTTGCATAACCGCCTGTTGGAAAGAAAGATCGATCATGATTTTATTACCCGCCCGGGAGGACATACAGGGCAGTATTGGAATAACTCCATTGATTATCAGATTCTGTTCTTCGATAAATTTTTCAAGAAATAAAACCGGGAATACTTGACTTTGGCTTTTCAATGTTGTATCTTTGGTACAGAATCATAAAATAGATTGAGGTTAAACTACGATAGAAGGAGGGAGCGGAAGCTTTCTCCTTTTTTGTTGTATCCTTGGGAGTCGTGAGCTTTATCCCGGTTTATAAAAGGGATGAAACCAGAGATTAACGTGTTTTATACCGCAGCTTTATAAAAATTAGACGGTGCGTTACGACTCATTAAACGCTGCGTTAGGAGAAGTTAGAGCCTTTGTTAGGTAAAATCAGAGCCTTTGTTTCGGAATAAACAAAGTTGAGGCCTGAAAAGTATCTTTATAGGTTAAGAATCTATAATTCTGCTCTTGACAGAAATAGAGTGATTATGCTACTTTAAAAGAGAATTCGATGTTCGGAATGAAAGATTATTCAAAAGAAACCGAAATGTTGCGTGTGTATGGATAATAGCTGGCCTGTCCCCCGGCGTAGGTCGTCTGACAAATCATCCTGGATGGATTTCCTTTTTTATCAAACCCATACGAATAGACTGTCTTTTCGTCGTTACTTCCTGCAGGACAACTGCGTATGGTGAAATGGCGCGGGTCCTTACCCAATAACCCTGCGTAAAGAGCTTCAATATGGAATGTCAGAGGGTGTATTTCCAATAAACCGAGGCAGGGCAAATGATATGTCGAACTTTCTTCTCCCGGTTCATAAATGAACTTGTTTTCAAGGCCGTTCATCTTGGAACTGATAGAGGTTATATCTCCGTTCTCGTATGTAAGTGATGTTGATGAATATTCTGTATCGTCAATATTCTCGACAATTCCGGTTAAGTATCCTTCTGCAGAGTAAGAAAATTGATAAATACGATTTTGTGAAGACAAACTGTATACACATTGACTGGCATAGCCTTCGCTATTTAATGTATATACTAAAGTGAGATAGTCAGTGGTAACTGTTACCTGATTATCAGAGTAGCTCAAGTTTACTTCGTTACTGATTTCTTCTTCGAAATAACGTTGTTTTATAATATGTTGAATCAGGCGCTCGCCATCGAACATAAACTTCTCTGTTCTATCTACAGGATTTGAATCGCTCTTGACGGTTTCATTGAAAATCATAGCCTATTGCCCTTTATCCTCTACTGTGCCCTTTTCGTCATCATCCGAACAACTGAATGTCAGTATTGCCAGCAATAAAATAGCTATTTTTTTCATCCTTTCTTATTTTAATCGTAATCCGTTACTACTAAAACGTCTACTTGCCGGACTTATTACGCTTTTCTCTATCTTGATTTGCGCTTTTGTCGTCTCTTCGGTTTCCTCGTCCTTTGGTGGATAAGTTTTGTTCAATACCCCGAGAGCTACACTCAACAAAGTCTCTTTTTCATCACCGAAAGGTAGGAAAGTTAAGTAATCGGTTGAAGCATTGACGGCGTATGTCGGTTTGAATCCACCATAAGTGTCATGTTCTGAATTATAGATAGTGCATACAGCCGGATTGATAGACCACAAAAATTCTTCATTGATAAATTGTTCCGTAGCTACATTTTGTCCTTTGGTTGAACTGCCGATAGCTATTAACTGTTGGATTTTTCCGTTCAGGCTATGCATCAACATTTCCGGAGCTCCTGCCGTTTCTCCACTAATCAAAACGATAAGAGTCGTTAAATCCAGGTTCTTGCCACCGGAGGTGCCTAATAAATCAGAATTAAAAATCAGAGTTGCATCTTTTGCCGTATTCTTATCATTATATTCCAAGAATGCCATTGTTTGGCCAAGGTAAAAAGAAGACACAAGAATAGTGCTTAATAGTTGCGTACAATCAATGCTTCCTCCTTTGTTATATCGTAGGTCGAGTATCACTTGATGGATATTCTTTTGGGCAAGCTCATCCGACCATTCACGTAATTCGGTGTTGTATTTTTCCGGATTGTCTTTAGTACCTGCTGTAAAGCTGTTGTACATTAGGTAACCGACTTCACTTCCATCAGTCAACGTTAATATTTTCTTGCAGTGAATAGGGTTGTCTACCAATGATACGGCTGCTCCCATTTCTACAGGGTCGCCTACCGGTACAACTCGGTAAATATCTTCTTCTTCCTCGCCTTCTACTGGCGGCTCTGTAGGTGGTACTTTTTGATATTTTCCCAAAGTTATTTCCAAAGGTCCTGTGCCTTGCAGTAGTTGAGCCTCATATTTTTTGCTGATATACGATGTATCTACTTTTACAATCCAGTCGCCTCGCTTTAGTACGGCAGCAGCTGGCGAACCAGGAATTACATAAGTAATCAATGCGTTGTAGGCAGTATCGATGTCCGGGTTGCGAACTAGTGAATAGTCGAATCCATAAGTAGGCAGCGGAGCCTCCATCACAGAATCTACAAACGAGTAGCTGTCTTTTTTTGATTTCACTTTAGATAAGAACGAGGCAGGTTCCAGAAACAGATTCACATCATCGTAGGAAGGTAGATCTTGATACCACAGATAGTTCTGTTGCATGATGTCGTACATCCATGTATCCAGTGCAGTTTGATGGGCATACTCCGGCCAGCGGTCGACACCACAGGAGAAGAAACCACTGATAGATACAAGGATCAGGGCAGGTATGAGGATTATCTTTCTTAATTTCGTCATCATAAAAAGCTTTTTACTGTGCAAATGTAGGAAATACTTTGCTTATCTACCACATTTATGGTATAAAAATGCCTTCAATGTGTGATTGGGTGTTAGAGAATCTTGCCTTATCTTTGTGACATCAAAGTTTTCGATAGGTATTAGCTAAAATATAGAAAGTTATTAATAGACGGATTTTTATTCATGGAGATAGCTGCATTATTATCAGGAGGTGTCGACAGTTCGGTTGTCGTACATCTCCTTTGTGAGCAAGGATATAAGCCTACTCTTTTTTACATTAAGATAGGTATGGACGGAGCGGAATATATGGACTGTTCGGCAGAGGAGGATATTGAATTATCTACTGCAACGGCACGTAAATACGGTTTGTCTTTGGAAGTGGTGGACCTACATCAGGAGTATTGGGAGAATGTGGCGGCGTATGCCATTGATAAAATTCGGCAGGGATTGACACCGAATCCGGACGTGATGTGTAATAAGCTTATCAAATTCGGCTGCTTTGAACAGCGTGTCGGGAAAGATTTCGACTTTACGGCAACCGGTCACTATGCCACCACCTTACAAAGTGATGGTAAAACTTGGCTGGGCACGGCAAAAGATCCCGTGAAAGATCAGACAGACTTTCTCGCCCAGATTGATTACCTGCAAGTTTCCAAGCTCATGTTTCCCATTGGAGGGTTGATGAAGCAGGAGGTACGTGAGATTGCAAATCGTGCCGGATTGCCTAGTGCCAAAAGGAAAGACAGTCAGGGGATTTGTTTTCTTGGAAAGATAAACTACAATGATTTCGTTCGTCGTTTTTTAGGAGAAAAGGAAGGGGCGATTGTTGAACTGGAAACCGGAAAGAAAGTGGGTACACATCGCGGTTATTGGTTCCACACAATTGGTCAGCGGAAAGGGCTCGGATTGAGTGGTGGTCCCTGGTTTGTAGTTAAGAAGGATATTGAGGAAAATACTATCTACGTATCTCGTGGCTACGGTGTAGAGACACAATACGGTCATGAATTCCGGATGCATGATTTCCATTTCATTACTGATAATCCTTGGAAAGGTCAGGAGAAGGAGGTAGACATTACTTTCAAGATTCGCCACACTCCCGAATTTACAAAAGGAAAACTGATACAGGAAAGGGGGAAGCAGTTTCACATCTTGTCGTTCGAAAAGTTGCAAGGCATTGCTCCGGGACAGTTTGGGGTGATTTATGATGAAGAAGCAAAAGTTTGTGTGGGGAGCGGTGAAATCATCTGTTAAATAGTTTATTTTGATTGGTGAAGATTGGATTATCAGGAGATTTTTCACTACTTTTGTTTCGTAGAATATAAATAAAGGAGGATTGCTTATGACAACGATGGAATTGAAAAGTCTGAAGCTGGACTTGGTGGAGGAACTCCTGAGTTTGAATGACAAAGAGATGCTCAATCGAGTGAAGAACTATTTGAAACGACTGAAAAAAATGGAAGCTGAAAAAGAAGAGGAAGAAATCACGAAAGAAGAAGTTCTAGCAGGGATTGACGCCGGACTGAAAGAGGTAAAACTTTCAATGGAAGGTAAGTTGGAGGTAAAGACCGCAAGAGAGTTCATTAATGAATTATGAAATTATAGTTAAGCCGACATTTCAGCGGGAGGCTAAAAGGCTGGCGAAACACTATTCCTCTTTTAAGGAGGATTTTGTTTCATTGATTGATGATTTAGAACAGAATCCTCTGCTAGGAACGGACTTGGGACATGGACTGCGCAAAGTTCGTATGAAAATAACTTCAAAAGGAAAAGGTAAAAGTGGAGGAGCAAGGGTTATAACATTTACTTTAGTCGTTTCTCAACAAGATGCAGTTTTGAATCTTCTCTATATTTATGATAAAGCAGATAGAGCGTCTATATCAGAAAAGGAAATAGAACAACTTCTGAAACAGAATGGATTGAAATAGAATAGAGAAAGGCACTGTTCACTAGTTTGTGCTAATAGGATGTGTAGGGTAATTCTTATAAGGCGGCATCTCAGATGTAGTATTCCGCTAAATCCACAATCCCAGCCCTCATCGCATATTTAGTAGCTTCATGTACATTATTTACTCCCAATTTGCGAAAGATATTCTTACGATGACTGTTTATCGTATGGAAACTAAGATTTTTCTCTGCTGCAATCTCTTTCGTCGTTTTCCCCAATGCAATTTCTTTTAGGATATTCTTCTCCGTTTGTGTCAATAGATGATCGTCTACGCTTGAGGCAGCCAGCGGAGAAGAAGTGCCTGAGAGCAACAGATTGCTGACATGATTGCAAATATACCGTTGTTTGCGGGTGGCACATTGAATGGCAGTCATGATTTCTTCTTTCGAGTTATCTTTCATCACTACCCCGAAAGCCATACTGCTGAACAGTACCTGGCGGAGAAAGTTCAGGCTAAGTTCGTCAGAGAATAGAATCCAGTCGGCTTCCTTGAATCTTTCCTGCAAGACAATCAATTCATCCGCCCCGGCAAAATTGAACAGTGTATAATCCAATACAATCACCGCTTGCGGATGCAATCGTAGCTGCTGAATCAGTTCAGCCTTGTTATCAGCTTCTAAAAGGAGGGATACTTCCTTTTGTTTACTTAGCAGGAACATCATTCCTGCCTTACTGATATCCTGATTGTCTGCGATGATAAATTCTCTCATAAGCAACGATGAATAAAAAAACTCCGCTACAAATGTACGCATTTTGCGCGATTTGTAGCGGAGTTATGATAAGATTCTTGTATCCGGATTACCAGGAACGTCCTTTGAAGATATTTGACTGGTCAAGCGGAACGATATTTCCGTTCAATGTCAGGTTATTGTTGCTGAAGTTTGGGCTGATGCTAACCGAAGCAGTATTGTTTCCGCTGCTCATATTGATAAATACTTGAGCGGAGATGCCGATACCCTGAACGCTGAATGAGCAGTTTACATTTCCTTTTTTGTCGATATTCATCTTCATATCCGAAGAATTACCATCTACTGTAACACCACCGATTCCGTTAGGACCTGGGTAAGGAGTGTTGAAAGCTGTCTGTACGGTAGCTCTGTTGCCGTTCATCAAGACGAAGTTGGTGTTTGAAGTAACAAAAGCACTCATACCGTTGCGGAAGACAACTTGATTAGCTTCCAATACAAATTGCTTGTTCTTCAAAGCCTGTACAGCTTGTTGATAGGCTGCCATGTCCTGCACCTCTTCTTCGGCACGGAGTTTTGCTCTTTCTGCATCTCTTTGAGCTTTTCTTTCTGCGCGGCGTGCTGCTGCGTTACTTTCTTGTGCATACATCATTGTGCTTGCACTTACTAATACTAATGCTACTAATGCAATAAACTTTTTCATAACTTTTTTTTGTTTAGGTTTAATACGTTGTTCGTTTATTGCAAAAACAAAGTGTATGCCAGATTGTTCACGAACGTCTTGCAATTTTATATCCGATGGCTGCCACAGTGATACTCATTAAGGGGCTGATAATGTTGAAAAAACAATAAGGTAGATACACAAGTGTGGGTACACTCAAGATAGTAGCTTGTGTCATTCCGCAACTATTCCACGGAATCAATACGGATGTAATGGTTACTGCATCTTCCGTCGTACGGCTTAGTAAGCAACTTTCATACCCTTTCTTGGCATAAATATCACGAAACATATTTCCCGTCAGAATGATACTGATGTATTGGTCGGCAGTTGTCAGATTAAGAAACAGGCCGGAGCAGACTGTCGCTCCAACCACGCTGACTGTTTTCTTCATGAAGCGGACGAAGATGGAAGTGATACTTCCCAGCATACCGCTTGCTGTCATTGCCCCGCCAAAACACATGGCGCACAGAATCAGCCAAATCGTATTCATCATTCCCGCCATACCACGTGTAGCGATTAAATCTGTCAGAACGGCATTGTCCGTATGTAAATTTGTCGCTCCATAGACGGTCATCATCAGTCCTTTGAACAAAGAATCGAATCCGGAAACGGCAACTCCGGAAATCTCTTGCAACAACTCCGGCTGAAATATCAAAGCAAAGACACCAGCCAGCAGAGTGGATAGGAACAGCGTAACGATAGAGGGTACTTTCCGTGCTATCAGTATTCCAGTTACAACAGGGACTATTAACAACCACGGAGTGATATGAAACTTTTCGTTCAAAGCGGTTGCTACCTCCGCAATATGTTGTGTATTGCTGGCATCATGGGAAAGTCCTGCCACTGTGAAAATAATCAGTGTGATGATAAGAGACGGTACCGTAGTAATCATCATATAACGAATGTGACGGAACAGGGGAGTGTCTGTGATGGAAGACGCCAGGATAGTAGTTTCGGATAAAGGAGATATTTTATCCCCGAAGTATGCCCCCGAAATGATAGCTCCGGCAATCCATCCATCTTCAAAGCCTTGCGCCTTTCCGATACCCATCAATGCAATACCGATGGTGGCAATGGTGGTCCATGAACTTCCGGTCATTACAGAAATCAATGCGCAGATGATGCAGGTCGATGCCAGGAAGAAACTGGGATGGATAATTTGCATCCCGTAATAGATTAAAGTCGGCACTACTCCGCTAATCATCCAAATGCCACTCAACGCACCGATTATCAACAGAATGATGATGGCTGTTGCCACTCCGGCAATATTGTTGGTGATGGCGAGCTCGTAATCTTTCCAGGGAATCTTATAAAACACCATACCGATCAGGATACAAATGGCTGTAGTGGTAAGCAATGACACTTGACTTCCGCCGCTTAGGGCATCACTGCCAAAGGTACGGATAGTGGCAAACAATAATAACACCAGTACAACAATCGGTATCAACGATACGAGGGGAGAGGGAGCTTTCTTCATCTTGATTCTTATAACCTTTTATTTATTTTCCGGCTACTGCTTGTTGATAGCCGCGCAAAGATACAACAAAAAAGAATGAAATCTTTTGCTTCAAAACATCAGGTAATAAAAATTATTAGATGTTTATATTTGATTGGGATATGTAGGAGACGGCTCAACTGGCAAAAGTCTTGCGCCTGATCCACCAGTAACGGATGAAAAGCACCCCTGTCAGGATGAGGGCGATGGATAATCCGGTATAGAAAACAGAAATGAACGTTTCGGGCAGGAGGTGGAAGCTACGGATGGTGATCCCCAGGGAAATCATGAATATCATTGTAATCCAGCTTTTCACATCGAAAAAGGAGAACGGACAATTCCGGCGTTCTTTCTTTTGCTCGATTCGCTGGGTATGTTTATAGTAGAGCCTTCTGAAAACCAATACGAAGAATAATAAGAAAACCACGGTGGCTTCTCCTATTTTGAACATCCAATCTTGGGAAGTGTTTAACCAGGTCATAATTCCTATTCGCAGAATATTGGCACCGGCTATAATCCAGACGGCACCGGCTGTGATAAGTAAGATTTGTCTGTTAACTCCGTATTTCATTGGCGTTTTTTTTATAATAAACGGTTTGAGTGTTCGTTTTGTTGACTCATTTCTTGTAGAAAATCGTAATTAATAAAGAAATCCCGGTTAAAACAACTCCGGTACTGATAACTCCGTGCCAGCCATACAGTTGCCAAAAGCTGCCTGCCAGAAATGTTCCCATAGAACCACCGATAAAGTAAGTAGTCATGAAAACTGTATTAATACGGTTCGAAGCACGCGGATTCAGTTCGAAGATACTTGTCTGGTTACTTAGCTGGATGCACTGCATTCCTATGTCAATGATGATGATACCGACGATGATACCGACAAAGGTGTTTTCACCGACGAAGAACAATAACCAGGCAAAGAGAATCAAACCGCAGCCGATAAAGTTGAAACGGCGTACGCCTACCCGTTTTACGTATCTTCCGACAAAAGAAGCAGTCAGTGCACCGGCTACTCCGCAAAGTCCCAGCATACCGATTACATCGCTGTTGGCGAAGAACGGAGCTTGTCCCATTTTAAAAGCCAGACAGGACCACATGGCAAGGAGGGAACCGAAATTCAGTGCCGCCCGAATCGAATAAATGCGTAGTTGCGGATATTCTTTCACTAAGGCTAACAGAGATTTCATCAGGTCGCTATATTTTCCTTGGAAGTTGGTTTGAATATCGGGAAGGACTTTTAATACAACAATCGCGCAGATAAACATCATGCCTGCAGCAATGTGATACATTTCCCGCCAGCCAATCAGTTCACCGATAAATCCGCTGACGACACGTGAAGCCAGAATACCGGTCAATAGTCCTGATAAGACAATTCCTACGTTTCTGCCTTTATGTTCCGGACGGGAAAACTGCGCGGCTATGGGAATGAATATCTGTGGAATCATGGAACAGACTCCCGTGAGGAATGAAGCGATGAGTATCAGATGGAAGCTGTGTGTCAGGGCAATCGTCAAGAGGGAGAAGATCAGGACGGTGAAATTGACAAGGATGATTTTCTTTCGTTGATATAAGTCGCCTAAGGGGGTGATGAACAACAGTCCTGCCGCATAGCCTATTTGCGTGACCATGGCAATCAGGTTAGTTCTGAACTCTGATATGCCAAGTTCATGGCGTATCATATTTAATAGAGGTTGGATATAATAGATGTTGGCTACCGAGACACCTGCCACAATAGCAAGTGTCCAGAGGATGGATGCCGGTAGTCCTCCGTTTTCTTTTAATGGCTGTTTCATGCGGCAAAGATAATAAAATAAGATGTTTATTCGATGAAGAAAGTAGTGGAAACTGTGTTGCCTTCTCCGTCTACTGCCGTCAGGGAATGTTTGCCGGGAGCGGGTTGCAGGGAAATTTTGTGGAAATCCTGCGTCTGTGTCTGATAAGTGTCGTCAAGATGCCAAAAGATAGTCGCATTGGGGTTGCTGTGTGCCAGTTCGACCGTGAGAAACCCTTTACTGCCGTCCAATTGTTTGGGCAACTTGATATGGGCGTTCATCGGAGGGTAGATGAACTGCATGGATTGGAAAGAATCTTCTCCACAGCCGGCTTTGAAAGGTGGCAGTGGTTTGTATTCCGGATGGTGCTGCTTATAGTACCATTCCCATACAGGTGGCAGGGCAAACCATGATTTCTGAATGGTAGGTTCGGTATTTGCACAGTTTTCATAGATGCGGTGGCTTTCGTCAGCAGATAGAGTGACGAGATGATGGTAAGGACAAGCCTCTGTCCGTAATCCGGCAGGAAGAATCAATACGGTATCAGTTTCTTCACAGAAACGTCCTTTCAGATGACCGGACTGGCGGCATATTTCTGCATCAACGAAAACGCCTGTGGGACGTTCGAACCACGGTGAAGAAGGGAGGTAACTGAATATATCGAATAATACAGGACCGGCTGTTTGTGCACCAACCAATCCGGGCTTTCCTTCTCCGGTTGCATTGCCTACCCATACGCCTACTGCATAGCGCGGAGTCACCCCCACTGCCCACGCATCACGGAATCCGTAGCTGGTTCCGGTTTTCCATGCGATAGTTTGCATGGATGGAATTGATTTCCAGTCAATCTCTTCGGGACGGTTGACTTCTGTTAAGGCGGAGAGGGTGAGCCAAGCTGCTCCTGTTTTAGCCGAAGTGGTTTCTTCCGAATCCTCTTCTACGGAGAGAGGACTGGAGTTACTTTGTTCTCGTTTTTCCTGCTTGTTATGATTGCTTTTATGATTACGGCTTGTTTGCTTCGCATCATTGTTTATTGGCTCTGTATTTTCTGTTTCCAGTAGTATCTGTGCTTCCTTTCCTTGAGATACGGTCGGGGAGGGGCTATTGCTGGAAAGGCTTCGTCCCATTTGTGCATAGGCATTCGTAACATCCCATAATGTTGCTTCTGCACCTCCTAAAATCAGTGACAAACCATAATGAGAAGCCGCCCGATTGATAGTCTTGAATCCCATCTGTTGCAACAAATGGTGAAACTTGGGTACTCCATATCTTTGTAACATGGTTACAGCCGGGATATTCAACGAACGGGCAAGGGCTTCGGAAGCGGGGACGGCTCCTTCAAACTGCATACTGAAGTTTTGAGGAGTAAAGCCGTTGATATTAACCGGTACATCCGGTAACAGCATTTTCGGTAATAAACTTCCTTCCTGTAGCATGGCATTGTAGAGAAAGGGCTTTAAAATACTGCCTGTGCTTCTGGGAGCTTGGATCACATCTACCTGGTTTCCTCCTTGTTTACGGTCGAAATGTACATTTCCGCAGTATGCTACTACTTGATTGGTGGGAATGTCGATAACTAAAATTGCCAGGTTGCGGATATCACTTCGATTAAATTCGTTGCTCCACCGTTCTGCCAAACTCTCTATGTGGGTTTGTATCCCTCTGTCAATAGTTGAACGGGTATATAGCCCGTTTCTTTCCTGATAGAAACGACTGACTAGGTGGGGAGCTATTTGAGGAAGCGGATGCGGCTCGTCGGGTAACGGTTCGCTGACAGCTAATTCGTAGGTGGACGCATCGATAATCTCTTCTTCAAAAAGTTGCTTTAATAAACGGTTGCGTTTGGAAAGCAGTGTCTTCCGTCCTTTGGATAGATGAATCATGGCGGGGGCATTGGGCAGGACAGCCAGCACAGCCGATTCCGCCCATGATAAATCTTCGGCAGAATGACCGAAGTAACGCCAGGCAGCAGCATCCAATCCTACAACATTTCCTCCGAATGGCGCATGAGAGACATACATGGATAAGATTTCCTCTTTAGAAGCCCGAAATTCCAGACGGGTAGCCCATATCATTTCAACGACTTTCTCTCCGAGAGTTCTGGGCTTGTTCCGGGCGAGACGAATGGTTTGCATGGTAAGAGTACTTCCTCCGCTTACGACACGTTTGTTCTTTAAATTTTGATAGAGTGCCCTTCCGGTAGCTAACGGATTAACTCCCCAGTGGTGATAAAAGTGTTTGTCTTCAAAGGTAATGAGGCATTGCTTGATTTTTTCGGGTGTTGTCTTTCGGGGAGGAAACCGCCATTGACCGTCCGAGGCGATGCGTGCTCCCAATAATTCTTCATTTCGATCAGTCACAACGGTAGAGTAGGGTACATGAAACAGTTGCCGGGGAAGGCAAAAGATGTATCCTATTATCAAAAGAGTAATGCTTATAGTCATTACTTTCTTAGTGACAGATAATCGTTTGAAGAATTTTATAGGATTCATTTAAATATTAAAAGCTAAGAGACATATCTTTGTGACAAATAATTAAGTAAGAAATAATAAGGTACGAAATAATTAGGCACGGATTACACGGATTACGCGGTTTAAGTGAACGAGTAGAACCGTGAAATCCGTGTAATCCGTGCCTAATATTATCGACTGACAGTTGTTCTTCCTGCTTTGCTTCGTGCCTGTACGTTTACATCATACATCGCTTCACATTGAACGGCAGGGAGAATAAAGTTACCGGCATAGGTCGCTTGTAACCTGACAGTGAATACCTTTGTCTCACCGCGGCGCAGATTGAAATAGGTCAACACCCTGTCATCACGTATATCCTGATAGCTGTACTTGCTGACTGATTGACCGGAGCCGTCGGCTGCTACGTTTTCCGTTTTGGGAGCAACCATTCTTTCATTGTATATTTCCCAACCGGACGGTATGATATGCGTCAGTGCCAGATTAGTGTAATCGGAAGTACCGCTGATATTGGATATTGAGGTGATAGCCATAAAGTCAGTTCCCTGTATGATGTCATTGACAGAGAGCGGTGTACCGTTCAGGTTAGCATATCTTATATCCATGCGGAGGTTATCGCTGATAGCCGGTAACGTATCGTTTAATAACTGCGTACGTGTGATAAGGTCTACGCTAAGCGCTCCCTTTCCTTGATTCTTCACAGAAACAGTGCCGGATTTTGGAGTGGTAGCGATCTCTTTTTCAAACACAGCTTTGGCTGATTTTACAGCAGGCTGCTGTTTATCGTTCCATGACCACACAAAATCCAGTGTGCCTGACAGCTTTTCTGCCAGACGTCCCATTGCCATCAGAGCAAAAGCGGTAGATTGTGTACTGAACCAATCCTCTTGTGATAGATTCTTAGAAACGACTTTCGCTTGTTGTAAAGCATCCCGTTCCCGGTTCATCAGGATGAGTGTTTCCAAAATCATTGCTTCGTCACGATCGGAAGAACCGTAAATCTGATTCATGGAAGAGTAGGGGTTCACCGTTGTTTCTACATTATACACAAGTTCTTCAGCCGGTTTCATCTTTCCGGTCAGTGCGTATGCGGCTGCCAGTCTCCATTTGGCCTGAATAGATAATCCGGTCTGTTCTTTCATTCGGTTCATGGCTCCATATTCCGGTACTCCTGCCAATGCAAGGGTATATAAACGGAAGGCTTGTTGCAATTCCGACTGCCATTGCTGCCAACCGCTTGCTTCCTGCGGCATACGCCAGTTTTGTGCGGCTGCACGTTGGAAGCGCTTCCACTTGTTCAGTACGTTCGCATGAACGGCATATCCTTTTTCTTGCGCCAGCGTCAGGAACATTCCTGCATAAGAACTGATCCATTCGTCGGCAACAGCATTCCTCGGCCAATATACAAATCCGCCGTTGGGGAGCTGACGACCATAAATCTGCCGGATAGCTTCCTGTACATTCGTCTTTATCTTTTCGGCTTCCGTCTTATCTATCGTCTTGAATTGAGCGACAAACAGAAGAGGCAGAGCCTTGGAAGTCAACTGCTCCGTGCAATGGTGCTGATAATTGTATAAGAAGTCGAACCGACGGCTGATATCTACCGAAGGTATGCGGGATACTTCCAGCTTGATCTGATTATTTGCGGAAGAACTGCTTAGGTTGTATGACAATTCTTTGCTTTGTCCGGCTTCTATCCATTGACTGTTGCGCAGGGTTACTACCGGATTCGGATTGCGTACGTCTATTTCAATGGTTTCTTTGGTTTGTTGTCCGCCGCCATTTGCTGTCAGGTGGATTGTAGCCTTTCCGGTTTTGCTGCCTGTTTTTAAGGTAAAGAAGACAAGCTGGTCTCCCGGTTGGGTGAATTTGAGCGATTGTTGGTTAGTTCCTACAATCTGTACTCCTCCACCGGATACCTGAAGTGATACGGTCACATTCTTCACTTGATTCTCCATCGCAAAGATATTGACCGGAACGGTAATTTCTTCCTGAATACTAAGCACACGGGGCAAAGTAGACAACATCATCAATGGAGTTCGTACGAAGGCAGTCTTTTCCGCATTGCCATAAGCACCGTCCTGTCCGGCAACCACCATGGCACGTACCGAACCCACATACATCGGAAGTTTCAATGTATGCGTCTGGCTCTTTCCTTTTCCCAGATAGAAAGGACCTATAAACTTGACTACCGGTTTAAAACGGTTTGCTTTAGCATCGGCAGGTTTCAGTGTGGCGTCTCCACCTGTGCTGAAAAGCGAACTGTAGCTTCCGGAAGAAGCTCCCAATACATTATCATACATATCCCATGTCCGGATGCCAAGCGCTTCGCGTGAATAGAAATCATTCCATGGGTCCGGTGTCTTGAAGTTGGTAAGATCCAATAAACCGTCGTCTACGATCGCCAATGTATAAGTCATCGGTTTACCGCTCTTTTCGCTGACGGTTACGTTGAAGTTGGTTTCCGGGCGTAACACTTCCGGCATCTGTATCTGCGGTTGCAATACTGTCTGACTGTTAGTGACAAATACCGGAACAACGCCGTACATACGGATAGGCAGGTCATTGACTGTTTGTGCGTGAGGCTGTAACAGATTGATATGCAAATATACGTTCGGAGTCATCTCCGGCGTAATCTTGAATGTATATTTCGTATCTCCTCCGTTGGAGACTTCTATCCATTCCTGACGCAAAACTGTCGAACCGTTTTCAATGGATACCAGTGCACGTCCTCCCGCTGCCGCAGGAATAATGGCTGTGGCTGTTTCTCCAATTTCGTATGAATCTTTGTTCAGAGAGAAAGCAAGCATCTTGATGCCGCTGGGATCTGTTTTGCTCGAACGTCCGCGCCATTCCGGCCAGTCTATATAAACGGTTCCTCCGGTGGCATGTCCGCTCTCTTTGTCTTTTACGTAAACCAGGTAGCGTCCCCATGATGGATAATCGACGCGGAACTTGAAGGATGCTTTTCCGCCTCTTGTCTGTAAGTTGCCGCTGGCAACAGGTGTGATGGAACTGTTGTTGATGTAAGTGCCAAAAGATTCACCGCTGTTCTCCCACCACCAGCTCCAGCCGATGCGGTATATTTTGTATTCCAGATTAGTACGGTTCACTAACTGTCCCTGCGTGTTTACAGTCACAATATCGAATACGTGATCTTTGTCCGTTTCAATATATTTGCCTTTCGGTTGGTTCAAGTTGATACCGACGTAAGATGTAAATGGCGAGAACGGGATTGTTTGGGTGTAGATGCTGGCATCTCCTCCCGGTTCGAATACACGGGTGGTGAAAGTTGCATTCAACATACCCGGTGCTTCGGTTGCAGTCGGAACTTTCAGTGTGACGCTGGCTTTTCCTTCTGCATCCAGTGTACCGTCAAATACATCTGTTTTGATAGTCGTGAAATCCGTAGCCGGATTATTGAAGATATATTGTCCGTAATTCTTAAACTGTGTATTCACTTTAGATAAAGACATTTCTATTTTAGCTTTCAATTTGGAGGCAGTGGCTCCTGTCAGCCAGGTTGAAGTGAGTGGGGCGTAGACATCCTTGTCCGTAGCTTGAAGAATCTTCGGCAATGCCAGGTTTATTTTCAAGCGGTTGGGTTTTATGGTTTCGATACGCAGACCTTTGTGGAAGGTGGTTCCTCCTACTTTAATATATGCATTCCAGAGCCCGGTTGGATCTGTAGCCTGTGTCGGAACGTCGAATGTATAAAATCCGTTCATTCCTTGTGTTGAAATCATTTTGGTGTAGAACTGTCCTCTCGGATTGTATATTTCCAGTGCTACGGGATGCTTGTCGGGGATTCTCTTTTCGCGGTCCTCCAATATAAAGGAAATGTGCAATGTGTCTCCCGGTCGCCATACTCCTCTTTCGCCATATATGAATCCTTTCAATCCCTTTTGAATATCTTTTCCTCCTACATCGAATCTGCTGACGGACTGTTCTTCACCGTCTACGACACGCACATACGCCTTTTGCTTTTCCGATTCTGCCACGATAATGAAAGGTACGCCCTTCGGAGTGATTTCAACGAACCCGTCTCCATTGGTCTCTCCCTTTCCTATGGGCTGTAACTGGAAGTTATATGCTGTTACTTGTGCTTTTCCTATCGGTTTGGTGTCCAAAATATTGCTTACGGCAATCCATAGTTTGTTCAGTGAATTCCGTTTTACAATCATCCCCAGATTGGAAGCAAACACATTACATGCAGCAATTCGGTCTGAATTCATATAATAAGATGGATGGCATGGATTGTCGCGTTCCGTCCATCGGTACACGCTCCAGTCCATTGTTCCTCCGTTGTAATAATAGTAAGCTTCGGGCGTATTCCAGATGGCTTCATCTTCTTCAGACAAGACACTTCCGCTTACTTTGGTCAACCCATCGGATGTGTTACTGTCGGCGAATTTCATATTTTGATTCTCGTTTCCTCCACAAGGATAAGCGGAGTATTCCTGACGGAATGAAAGTATGACACGGTATATGGCACCCGGCTCCTGATGAATCAACCCGGCAAGATCTATTGAGTAATCCCCCCAATGATGAATGTCTTTGGAAGCATCTTTGGCAAGCCACAATGTTTTTTTGTAAACCAGTCTTCCCGAGCGGCGTAGTTCATTGGCCGAGGCGAGCGAATTGGTTTGCATAAACATCAATACATTATTCTCGAAGACGCGGATCACGCTCAAATCCACAGCATATAGATTGACTGCTCTGAAAGGAATAATCAGACTTTTCGAATCGGGCAGGATAGCGGCGGAGGTAGACATTTCTACCTGTGGTTTCAGACTTACTTCACTGAACGAGATCGTATGAGAAGTGCCCAGCGCTTTACCTTGACTGTCTTTGACTCCTTCATGGATATTCAACGTCAGTTTGTTCTGTGTGTTTGCTTCGAAATAGATGAAGACTCTGTTCTCGCTGATTTGGAAGATAGATGAGGAGACTTCCGGAATCTCAATCAGTCCTTTTAAATCCTGGGTAGTGGATAAAGGAGCGGAGAAAACAATCTCAATTCCGTTTTCCGGTTGTTCAATGCGTTCGGCAGACATAAAACGGAAGCAATCTTTAGCCGGTATCAGCACTTCTTCGCTTTGTTTGCGGTCAATGCCGGCTGGGTTACCATTGGCTGTAATGGTCAATGGGTAATCATCAGCTTCTCTGGGTATTTGTCTGATGTTGAACTGATACCGGGTAAGGTTGTCTGTCGCGGTGACTTCTACCGGATAACTCTTCTTGCCATCGCTGGCAGTCAGCATCTTTTCCACTTCCTCTTTTTTCACTACATCGCTGAAGCGTATTTCTCCTTTAATATTTATTTCATCCGGTTGGGTAGCTGTAATTGGCAACGACTCCAACTGCAAAGTGAAGTTACGTTCCTGCACACGGAATGAGAAGTTGAACTCTTTTAGTTTTTTGTCCACTTCGATGAAGTCTCCCAGTTGGAAAGTTCCTTCGTAGAGCGTTCCCGGTTTCAATGTTCCTTCTTCCGGCACAAACTCAATGGTGTTGTTGCTTACCCAATATGCTTTTCCTTTTAATGAAGGGGAAAAGCTGAACGGATTGTTTTTTAACTCACTGTTCAGATCCACCATGGGTTGGTCATGGGTCAACTCTATGCGTATGGTTGAATTCTGTGAAATAACTCCTCCCGTATACGCATTTACATACGGTGCATAATCGGCAGAAGGAATGATGTCTTTTTGAGTACGTGTGCATGAATATAGGCCCACAGTCATCATGATAAGTAGGAGTAGTCCGGTAGCACTAATGCTACGTGTAGTCTTTGTTAGTCCCATAGCGATGAGTTTTTTATAGTTCAACAAACAAATATACAGTTTTTATGCTAAATCCTTTGTTATTCTGATTATTTTTGCAAGTTCTTAATCAATTTATTTATGGGGAAAAAGAAAGAATACAAAGAGGCCAATCGACGATTTCTGAAAAAACTGTCTTTTCAGGAAGGTGTTTTTGCGTTGCCGTGTGGAATTTATTACAAAGTTTTGGAAACTGGTGAAGGTACGATTTCTCCGGGTGCGCGGAGTATTGTTACCGTGCATTACAAAGGAAGTCTGATTGATGGCCGGGTATTTGATAATTCTTATGAACGTACTTGTCCCGATGCCTTACGTCTTAGTGATGTAATAGAAGGGTGGCAGGTAGCACTTCAGAAAATGCATGTTGGGGATAAATGGATTATCTATATACCTTATGCAATGGGATATGGTATTAAATCTTTTGATTCTATTCCTGCTTACTCGACATTGATATTCGAAGTGGAACTGCTTGGAGTTGCATAGAGTATAAAAATGAGCTATATATAATTAGATGCATGGATATTTTTCTTTTAGCTTCTTTATAAAGGATTTGCTTTTGCAAAGGTAGCTAAAAGTAGAAATATCCGGTAATAAAAATATGCAGCTTTGGAGAAAGTTAGTAATGCTGACCTTTCTTATATTTCCTTTATTTCCTTAGATGAACCATCTTCTGCCAGTTCTTTAATCTCTTTATTCAAAAACACGGAAAGTACAGTTCTTACTACAACAACTCCGCCCAAGATTGCCAGCTCATCCAAAGTAGGATCAACTACAGTTTTCAGAATGTCGGATGCGATTAGAAATTCCAGTCCCAGCAAAAGGTAACTGCCGAAATCTGCTCTAAGTTGCCGGATATTATTAATGGTATAAGTTCCGTTGAACCGTTTTATCTCATTGCGTAGGAAGGCAATGAAGCCGACGAGTACGCCATAAGTCACAATCAGTAAACTGATGACACTGATGATAGTAGCGAGTGTATTTAAGAATGTGAGTAGCATTGTTGTATAATGTTTAGTATCTGTTATATAAACAAGCGAAGTTGTATATTAGTTCTCAAATAGATCTTTCGTTAGGATTGAGTTCTCAATCTAATTTGTGTATCAATAAAATACAAATCTCCATCTATTCCATAAATCATCGCCTGCGTACTCAAAGTTGTTCAGCTTTACAACTATATCTTCATTTCCTGTATAGACTTCATTTTCTCCACCTTTACTTAAAAATTCTATATTCAAATTAGAGGGGGGATCCATAAATCGTCTGAATTGGCAAATGAAATTAACTCTTCAATTTGCCTTCTCTTATAGCTCTCTGTTGGTCCAAACGTTCTTGTTGCTTCCTTTTTTCTTCTAATGAGGCTGGCTGCTTGCTCCATAATGCTATTGACTTGCGAGTACGCTCTATCCATTGCTTGTGAAATTCGTTGATGTATTCCATAATTTTATTGATTATGAGCTTATGCAGATATGGTTATTAGGTTTATATCCAACAAAGTTCAGTTGATAAATTAGCATTGTTGTGTAATAATTTTTTGGTGTTTATGCCAATATCTTTTAATAAATATAGAATGGAAACGCTATTCCAAAAGTTTTTGTTTTTAAGTAAAAATAGGAGAGTGCTGTATTGAACACTCTCCTTATGTATAAAAGTAATAAATTACTTACCCAAAGCCTGAGCTATGTCAACAGCACAAGCTACTGTACAACCTACCATCGGGGTGTTACCAATTCCCAGGAATCTCATCATTTCTACGTGAGCAGGAACAGATGAAGAACCAGCGAACTGAGCGTCTGAGTGCATACGCCCCATCGTATCTGTCATACCGTATGAAGTAGCGACACTGCATCCCTATAATTCAATCAAATTAATCGTAAATGATTGTTTTACAGGTTAATATTGAAATGTTTTAAAGAACGCTCCAGATTATAAATCTCTCTGCTTTGAATAAATGGTCGTGAATAAGTCACAAACCTTATATATTTAGTAATGCTGTTACTTCATTTTTTAGTTTTGGCAAATGATTAATAACCATACTCCAAAGTATATCTACGGATAGACTATCATAGCCATGTATGATATAATTCCTGGCATCTACTATTTTACGAGAATTGGTTATAGCTATATCTTTATCAACTTTTAGTATTCTATTCATAGCTTCACCAATAATTTCTATGTTTCTTTCAACGGCTCGTCTAAGGCATAGGTTACTATAGAAGTCATCATAAACTTTAGGAGCATTGCCGAAGAAACTTTCTACTTCTTCAATGGCAGTTAGAATATCTTGCAAGTGTTTCTTTATTAATTCATCCATAGATTAAAGTTTTAGTTGCATCCACATTCTTCTTCAAATATGGATTCTTAATAGTCTGTTCTTCCAGTAAGTCTACTTTTCTACCAAACAAATTTTCTAAAGCATATTTGAAATCAAAGAAATTATCAAAGTAATCGCTTACTTCTGCCTTATTAAAATCGACAATTAAATCAACATCGCTGTTGTCATTAAAACGACTCGTAAGAACAGAACCAAAGACAAATAATTTATGTACCTTATGTTTTTTGCATAGGTCAATTATCTTTTGGATATTATTTTCAATCAGCTTCATAGGTGTATCTCCTTTCAATGCAAAGATAATTAATAACTCTTACTTTAACAAGGTATCATTAGGGATAGTTGTATTAATACTCTACTTTTTTTGCATTGGACTAATAAATACTTTCTTTTTTAGTTTAAAGTAGTATCTATATTCATCTTAGTAAAGTGAAATCAGTATTAGGTAGGAATACAAAACTAAACTATATTAGAAAGGTAGGAGAGAGGTAAATCAGCAGTTCAACCTACGAACATACTGAAAATAAAAATCCCCATAACCTTATCAGTTACAGGGATTTACTATATGGTAATTATTTGAATTACTTACTCAAGGCCTGAGCTACGTCAACAGCGCAAGCCACTGTACAACCTACCATAGGATTGTTACCAATTCCAAGGAATCCCATCATTTCTACGTGAGCAGGAACTGAGGATGAACCGGCGAACTGAGCGTCTGAGTGCATACGACCCATCGTATCTGTCATACCATAAGAAGCAGCGACACAGCATCCCTGTAAGTATTTGCAAGCTGTTATTAATCAATGCTATAATAGCAATGGGTAAACTCCTTGTTAGTAAATAAAAGAACGAATTATCAAAAAGGGCTGCATCATGGGCAAATGCCTATGCGTTACCCTTTAGATGAGAGTACTCCTAATGGAGTTAAGACCGTAATCTAATTTGCGTGTCAATGAAGTATAAATCTCCGTCTATGCCATAAAGTACATTATTGGGAACTGCATCAAACACTTCATAATCCGAATTATGGTATTCGTCGTAATAGTCCATTTCAAAGCCTAATGCTTGCATATAAGCAGCTATCTCGTCTTCCGTAGCTTCTCGTTCAGCTAATATATAAGGTTGTACGAGAACTGCGCAAAATTCTTGCTGACTGTTATAAGCGAAGCCTATCATTTGATAAGGCACATTGCCAAAGAACTTGTTATGTGCAGCAATGCGGATGAAGAAGTTCTCTAAATCATCCCCTGCGTACTCAAAGTTATTTAATTTTACAACAGACACATTACCATCATGGAACACTTCATTCTCACCACCTCTATCCATATAAGTAATATTGAGGTGTGATAAGTCAATCCATAGACCATTGTCATTGGCAAACTTTATCAGTTCTTCTGTTTGTCTTCTCTTATAGCCCTCTGTTGATTCAGTTTCTCCTGCTGCTTCCTTACTTCTTTTGGCGATGCAGGTCGCTTGCTCCAAGAGGCTATTGATTGACGAGTGCGTTCTATCCATTCTTTGTGAAATTCGTTGATGTATTCCATAATTTGTTTGATTATGAGTTTAAGACAAAGGTAATCATTCCTCTTTTAATAGCAATGCTTTGGTTGTTATATTCTTGCGAATGGGGTGTTGTGGAACATTCTATATAAAGAGAAGCAGCATAAGAGTTCCCTCAAATGCTGCCCTACCTTAAATTAGTTTGGCAATTAGTTAATCTTCTTGTAGGTGGTCGTAGTAATATCGTCTAACTCTAAACCACCGTCATCCGTATTATCCCAATCCTCAAAGGCGAGAACCAATTTATTAGCTGTAAGCTCATTGATAGTAAGGACATCCGAATAACCGTCATCGTAAGAGATAGTCAGCTTATTGCCTTTCAAAGACCAGCGACTTGTTTCTGTATATCCACCGTCCGCATAGCCTTCTGTGCAAGTACCGTCAGCTTTGAACTCCCATAAGCCATTGGTGTAGGCTTCATCAGAGGTGACAACTTCCTTGCCATTCTCCACTTTGTGAACCTTCTCCCAAGTGGACTGCCATTTACCTATAAGGTTGGCTTGGTCAATGATTGTCTGTTCTTCTTCATCATCGCTACAAGCTGTAAAGTTTACAGCCAACATGACCATTAACAAGGTCATTCCAATTAATCTTAAAGTTTTCATTTTGAATTAAAATATTTATTGTAAGTAGAAATATATTCTGTAATTTGCCTAAACACATCACCTGCCATTAATCCACCACTTGCAGGTAGTCCCTCTTTATGGATGGAAACAATAATAGAATATTGGGGAGCATCAGTAGGGAAGTAGCCGCAGAACTCTACAATATAGCTTCCATCTTCAAGCTGTACTGTCCCTGTCTCACCTGCAACTTGTGTCTTATTTGACTTGGCAGGTTGTCCTAAGCCATCAGTCACCACATATTCCAATGCCTGTTTCAGACTGTCAATGTTGGCTTGACTTGCTATCTGTGGATTGATAACTGTTGTACTGTCTTTGTAAAGTTGAGGCTGTACCATCTTTCCACTATTAGCAATAGCATTATAAAAGGTTAGTGTTTGTACGGGAGTAATAGTCTGATTATATCCAATGCAGAACCATGCAAAAGCTGTATCACTCCAACCACTATCTTTAGGAGTAACAAAATATGCAGGTTTCAGATTAGCTATTCCTGCGATGCTGTCTGGTTTACCATAACTCATATTCTTCAATAGATTGAAGTATGCTTGTGCATCGTTACCAAATGCTTTCTCCATTGTTTTATAAACAGCAATATTTGAACTTGAAGCCAAACCTTGCTTGATAGAGATTTCACCATATCCACCTCTATGCCAATTATGGTCTTTCAATTCTCTATCCTGTATAGAATAGATTCCATTACCAACATCTACTTTGTCTGATAAAGTCACCTTTCCAGATTCCAATGCAGCCAATATGGATATAGGTTGTATTAATGCTGATTCGTGTGCTTGGGAGAAGTTCTTACAAGGCTGGTAGTCTGCACTGTCTTTCCTATCAAGTCCAACCATAGCCTTTATATGCCCTGTCTGGATTTCCATAATGATAGCTTGCCCAGATAAGGCATTAAGTTCAATTAGCTTATTTTCTAAGATAGAGGTAGCTTTGACTTGTAGAGCGTTATCTAAATTACTGCTTAATAGTTCATTCTTACACTCTTTATATTTACATGAATATAAAAATGTGCACACCATTATTAAGGATGTAAATATTATTTTGGCTTTTCCCATATCTATATGTTCTATCAAATAGGTTACTTTTTATTTTTGTCTTTTAATGCCATGAACAGCGGAATTAATATAGCACATAGTAAGGCGAATATTATATCTGTAAAAGAAAAAGGTTCTTCACGAGGTAACCTATCTCCAGCATAAGAAGCTAAAGAATATATTAAAAATAATGTATTAAGTAAAATTCGTTTCATTAGATAAAAAATAAAAAGTAATCAATTTCTCCTTCACGTAATAAGCGAATGTATTTATCTCGTTTATCTAAAGTTTTATAGCTCCTATCAATATAATTGGGGATAATAATTTTTTTTATATTGATGGGTATAAATGTGCTATTCAATAAACCTATCGTATCCCATTTGTTTTTAAACCTATAATATAATTCCTCATTCCATGGCAATGCAGGGTTTCTGCTGAGTGCATCCCAATCTAAACGTTCTTTGTATCTATCAATAAGTTTTTCATTCCATTTAATTTTCTTATTTAAACTTAGAACTTCGAATATGATAAGATTTTCATTTTGATATATATAGTCATCGCTTAAAGGTGCATTACGACAAAATGATTCATAAAATTTCCCAGCATTATAATAACTATATTTATCAATCCAATAATCTTTATAAATGGTGAACATGGCTTCATTCCATTGTAGAGATTCATTTTTTGCTAAACTTTCAAAGTTCCACTTGTGAACAAATTCCTTAAATAAAGCATAGGAAATAGGAACATTGGTATTGCTACTCAAAAGTTCCCATCCCATGTCACACCTATCTATATATGAAGAGTATTTATGTAAAAAATTGATAGACCAAGGTATGGTTTGATGCAAAGAACAGCCATAGTAGTCTCCACTACAAAATCCCCATTGCCAATGTATCTTGTCTTTGAAGTAATCTATTAATTGGTCGGTAGCATTTGTTGCAATATTCATGCTTAAGTAGTGCCAATCCCAATTATTTATAAATGAATTGATTAATTCAATAGACAAAGGCAATGCTTTGTTTGATGATAAAGCTTCCCAATTCCATTTATCTTTAAATGCTGTAATCATATCAATAGATAATTGTAGCGATTCGTTTTTTGACAAGACTTTCCAATCCCAATAGTTATAAAAAGATATAATTGTTCCAGAAGATAGGGATAACGATTTGTTAGATGATAAAGCTTCCCAATCCCATTTATCACTAAAACTACGGATAAATTGGATAGACCATGGCAACGATTCATTTAACGATAGAGCTTTCCAATCCCATTTATCTTTGAATTTATTTATAAATTCGATAGACCATGGTAGAGAGGGATTCCATGATAAATTATTCCAATTCAATTTTGATTGAAATTTTTCTATGAAGTCTTCATTCCAATCTACATATATATTGCTACTTAATTCATCCCAAGACACTGTATGCGAATGAAATGTAAGCAATTTTACAGTTAAATGACCTGCTTTAAAGAGATTTTTTTTAAATCCCTCTGTGTCTATTCTAATTTCTTCATAAAGAAAATCTAAATCAACATTTTCTTTAGGAAAGATATAATCACAGAAAGGGCATCTATCCACTTCTTTGGCAGAGTGCCATTCACTTCCACATTGAGGACATTTCATAGTAATAATTTATATGCTCACTTGTTCCCTGCGGTAAGCCATAAATAAAAAAAGATGTGGGAACACTATTTGCTTTACCCTATTCTCAGGCTTCTCGCATTGCCTTTGCTGTGGATAAAACAATAGCGACCCACACCAAAAGGCATATAGAAACCTCACAGATATGAGGTAGGTATATATCCAAGTGTGGGTGCTACTGCTATCATCTTCACAGCGTTTCAAATTTTGCGAGAATTTGAGAATAGAAGATAATTTCAATAACACCTTTCGTTAAATATGTCCTTCCAACTCCCTAACGCATTAGTTCATTGGAATTGGTGCAAAGATAGTGAAAGGTTCTAAATTAATAGGCATGGAATAAGGAGAAATAGTAATTATTGTGTTACTAAACAAGGAATTAATGGAATATTTAATCAGAGTTGCATCTGAACTCTCTAAATCCATGTGGGTATCAAATTCACTTCTCTCCATATAAAAACTAAATTCTGAACATTCTTACCTACCTTGAATTATTATCTTTAAGTCAGCATATTGTTGGATATTCAAGAAGTGCTACCTGTAACATGACTAATAAGAGCTGAGATAGTTCTAAACTCTATAAACTTATGGAATTGACTTACTTCTATAAGGCTGAAATGCCAAACTGCCAAGATTGGACTTTAGATATATCTAAGCTCAAAATTTTATGGATTTGGGACAGAACTGTTCAGACCATTATAAAGATGAATCTTAATAATCCTGTCCCAATTAATCAGAAGCTCAAACAGTCATAAGTCTGTAAGATTTCTTCCTGCCTTAACCCCAAGTATCTTTTAGTAATGGCAACAGAACTATGGTTGAACAGTTCCATCAGCTTTACTAAGGCAAGTTCAGCATTATCACTGTTCATATTATAGACCTGCCTGCCAAAAGTCTTTCTAAGTGAATGGCAGCTAAAGTTCTTAATCTTCAACCTGTACTTCTTCTTCACCTCTTTAAGAATGATATTGATTCTTTGGACTGTGAAGATAGTGCCTTTCTGACTTATAAGGATTGGTGCATTGATTCCAATAGGATTTATATGCTCGTGGCACTCTTTAATATGATGTTGTAATTGTGGGTTTAGTCTGATAGTTCTTACCTTGCCTGTCTTTTGCTCAATTACTGTAAACTCGTCAGTACCTAATATCTGCTTCCATCTTAGAGATAGAATATCAGATATTCTTAATCCTGTGAAGCATCCCAAACTAATAAGGAGTGAGATTTTATAATTCTCATCTTTAGCTAACTTCCTTATGAGGTTCATTGCATCAGACCAAACAAGATAGTCTGCCGTTGTACTTGAATATTTAAGCGACATAATGTTCTGTTTTATAATGAAACGAATAGAAGTGAATATTAATTCTGAGTTGGATTTACTAACTCATTGATTACTAAAGGAACATTCACTAATAGCAGAAGTGAATATGATAAGGACACCCAACTTGGAAATTGAGTGCCCTCTACCTTATTATAATTCTCCCTCGTCAGCGAAGCTGTAATATCCTGTATCTGTAAGTATGAGGTGGTCTGAAACTGTAATTCTCATAAGTTTTGCAGCATCCTTAACCTGTTTAGTAATCTCCATATCCTGCCTGCTTGGTTTCAGATTACCACTTGGATGATTATGTGCAAGAATGATAGCTACTGAATTGGTAAGCAATGCAACTTGTAAAATTACTCTTACGTCAACGGTTGTGTCTGTTATTCCTCCCTCTGATATGAGCGTGTAACCTAAGATTTGGCTGGCTTGGTTTAGAAACAGAACTTTGAAGTATTCTTTGTAACAGATTGTACCCTCCTTATAGGTAGGAAGCAAGTATCTATAAGCATCCTCTGAACTGATTACCTTATGCAGTTTCTTGAATTTGGGCTTGTAGGACAGTTCCACTTCACCCACAGTATAATCTATATCCATAATGTACAATGTTTAATAAGTTGGTAGAAATAAAGAAAGGACAACTAACCTAATAGCTGCCCTTTCCTCTCTCAATCAACAATCCACTCAGCCCAAGAACCAAGCGTATTCACTATCTCCTAATTTGGCACGTTGAATGCCTTGTACAAACTCTGTACAGTTAAGATTCCTCTCCAAGAAGTTATCAATGTAACTTGACTTTACAGAACCATTGAGCAGGTTTAAGAGCTGCCAGCCTGTAATGCTGTCCCCTGTACTCTTGAAATTCACATCAGAAACGAATGCTCTACAAGCTGCATTAATTTGACTGTCTCCCAACAATAGACGAGGTAAGCGTTTCTGTTGGTTGGGTGTAAGAGCTTGATATAATCTCATCCTGCCTATTATTTGACAGAACTCGCTTGTTGAGATTGACATCTGCCCAAGTGTTCTTAACAAATGTAGGTCTTTGGATGGGTTGTAAGCATGGAACAGATTCAATGCTGCTGCATATAGTTCCTGTACGCTTAGGACTTCTATCTTATCCTGCAAACCGTCAGTGGTGAGCATGAGATTACTGCAAACTCTATTTCTAAATCCTATGAAGATTTTAAATCTCTCAACAGACTTCTTACTGTACAAGTTAATCTCGTTATATGCTCTCACTCCACCAATGGATAATGCTAAACGATTACCGTATTCATCGTGTACAATGGATGGAATTTCAAAGCAGAAACACATTCTCTGATAGAACAAAGTTTTCTCTTCATCAGTCAGTTCAGAAGCCTTCTTACCTAATGCACTTGGTATTCTACCATTGATAGGGTGTGAGATTCTAATCTCTGGCATATCAAACTGTTCTCCATGAAAGTAATCCTTAGCAGCATCTACTACTGCACCTATAAAGGATTGGTGACTAATGGTTTCTTCCATTGATGCAAAACTTGGAATGATGCAGTCTTGTTGTAGATGCTGTAAGGTTACTTCCTGTGTATTAGCTTCAATGAAATGGTTTACTTTCTTGGGTGCTGCAACTTCTTCCACAATAATTGCTTCTTCTGCAAACTCACCCATGTTTAATGATTCTCTACGCTGTGCCATAGCTGGCATAATTACTAAATCTCTCATAATGAAATTGAATTAAATGGTTATTGATTGAATGGATTTAACAAGAACAAACCTAAAACACAAGTGAATTTCTTCGCTTGCATCTTAGGCTGTCCTATGTCTTTCCCTAAAGATTCTTTCAAAGGAAATGAGGAGCATTAGTAAATTATTGGCAGGCTGTGGCAATAGTGCATCGTGCCTGCTCTTGGATTAATAAGAATGCTTATTCCTGTCAGCTATCAGACTGCATTTCTAAAGCATTCTTTTTATTTAAGAGCTATGAGGGGGTGTTTATGTTGGTAGGGGTGTCTTGTGCATTACTCTGATGGTTTAAAATTGTCATTACGAAGTAGCATTCATAAGGGCTGCTTACCCTTATCGTAGAAATTCAACTTTAGATGCTTCTAAAGTCAGAATAAGACAGAGTGGGGATTATTCGTACTATCTCTTAATATATTAATAAACAGTACGAATAATCCTACTTGCCTGTTATTTGGACTTGAAAGCTATCTTAACCACGTTTTTTGAGTTGGTTGGATTCCACTCCTTACGTTGTTTGGCTATATCATTGTCTAATAATAGTTCCTTTGGAGTAAGTTCTATCCCTTTGGGTATGAATTTTAACAGACCTGCATTATATAAATCCAGATTGTAACTCTCTACATTTTTCTTACCCATTCCCAATTTGTCAGCCAACTTATTAGGAGTAAGCAGTATCTTGTTGTTCTCTGCTATTAATAGGAGCTTGATATAATATCCTTTCACTTTAATATTCAAATCCACTGTCATAAAGAGGCAGGACAGTGTTATGAAGTTGGGATGTTCAATGGGTGGAATGCAGTAAATGCTCCTCATTACAAATTCTATAAGAGGATGGTTGATAGCTTCCCTATATCTCTTTCTAATCAGCACTGCCTCTATATCCTTATTGAAGTTCTTTAATGCGTCCTCTTTCTCTCCAGTTCGTTTGGCTAAGTCTTTGATTCTCCATCTGACCTTATAATAGTCGTTTCTATATAAGGACAGACAGAAGAACCTGTACAAATTGGGTGGATTGAGTTTATCTACAATAGACTTGTTAATGGTAGCATAATCCTGCCTAATGTTACTTGTCCTGTTTTGCAGGTATCTTTGAGGTATCTTCATATTCATTAGTAGCTGATTGAATAGTATTGGTAAACATTAAATCTTTCTTCTCTCGTTCCATCCTGTAATAGTAGGCAGTTCCAAAGTATATCTTGGCTTCCTTTCTGTTGTGAAACTTCTTTCCTGTTGGCAGATGAATTATCATATCAGTTTAAATATCAGTGAATTAATAAGCCAACTTCTGCAATGAGATATAATAGGTAGCAACCTTTCCATTCTTCTTTCTCCTTGTCTTTAGATAGTTATTAAGATTAGCCCACAATCCAATGTGAACCTTGTTATCTTTTGCTCCCTGTTTAAGAGCCTTAACTCTTATCTGCTCATAAGTAAATTCTTCCATTTTAGATATTCTGAATAGTTTGTAAGTCCGTCAATCTATGTGGTGGGATTATCTGCTTGTAGTACTGTAAAGATAGTAACTCCATAAGTGAGAAACTAATGATAAGACCACACATTTAGTAATCAGACTTTAGACTATTCAGAATTTCTAAGAACTTGGGGAGAACAAGCCCACCTGTCACATGGGCTTTGCTCCGTAGTATGTATTATGCTTCTAAAGCATTTTGTAGCATTGCTTGAAAATCATCATCTTCCTTTATTTTCTTTAGTTTGTCATCATTAAGTTCTAATTGTTTTAGCTTATCCAAAGCCTTGAATGCTTGTTCTTCGCCATGTACTTTAGCATAACTGTTAAATCCTTTAATGAAGTAACGTTTAGTGAGAAATGTGACGCTGATTTTGGCAGCTTTGCATAGAGTTATAAAATCGTTACCTCTCTTGATGTCAACTATGGCATCTTTTGGTAGATTGTATTCTTCTCTTCTTAAAACCTTGTTCAATATCTTCTCTGGAATGTTCTTCTTGGTATAAATCAGACCTGCTGTCGTAGGATTGAATCCCTGTTGGATTAGTTCAGCCATATTCTCAAAGAGTTCATCTTTGGATGTCAAGGCAGCAACCCCTATCTTGGCTTTCATATCCCAATTACCAACTCTGTTGATTTCTTCCAAATAAGTTCCTATATCCTTAATATCCTTAACAAAGACATTGGGGATAGTCATATTACCTTTGACAGAGTTTAGTTTGGCAAATGCTGTGCTTCTGTGTTGACCGTCCAAGATTACAAAGTAGCCTTCTGCCTCTTCTTCTGTCAGAACTCTACCGTTTACATCTGTTACGACATATCCTGCCTTTATTAGTTTTGAAGCTTCTATCACGATGATGGGATAGGCTTCTTCATATTTGCCATTGTCAATAATAGCAATGAACGTATCTACTTTCTTTGAATCAATGCTTCTGTTATGTTTTACAAAGGCAATCTTCTTAGAGACCTTCTCCTCAGTTTTAGTTAATTGGAATGTAATAGGTTCGTCTTTAAGTGTGAGGGCTTTACTATTCTTCTCTTCAATAGCCTGCTTTAATTGTTTCACAATTAACTCTTGGGCGTGTAGAACGGTTTCTCCCAACTGTCTGTTAACTATGTTCTTCAAATCTCTTTCAGCTTTAATCAACTGTTGTTGTAAGCTGAGAGTGCGCACTGCCTTTCCTGCTTTAGCATTAGCTACTGATTTGCTGGTTGCAGTCTTTCCTGCTGTCTTAGTCATTGTTTTCATTGTCATCTTGTTTTTAATTATCAAATTAAGTTCTTTGTAACCGTCCAACCTATGCGCACTTGGCTTTCTGATTACGCTGCAAAACTACTTGCTTCTGGGCTGATTAAAAGAGAGAAATTAATGGGTGGTTTTACTTCCCCTCTTAATTGTCAGCTCGTCCGCTATCGTTTTGACGCTGCAAAGATGGGATATAATGGCAGGATTAAAAGAGAGAAAAAAAGTCCTGCTCTTATGTACCCTCTTAATGGTACGGAGCAGGACTGTATTAATTATCAGAAGTTTATTAGAAGTATATGCTGTTCGCAGTATCAATTCTCTTGTCTTTATATTGCTTGATGTAACCTTTTAGGACATCTTCATCATCTGAGAATTTACTATGTTTAGATAGCTTAGTGAAGTAGATAAGCCTTGATATGAGCAATGTCTTACTAAGTGATATGGTGCTTCCTTTCTTCTGTCTGACATTAAACAGCTTATTATATGGCTCTAAATTGAAGAAGTCATTGAACATCTTATAGAACAGCCATATCTGAACGGATTCCTTTTCTTCTGCATGGGTGCTTATGCTGACTTGTTGGTTCTGCATCCAAGGATGTTCCTCTATCTCTTTTAGGTTGTTGGCAATGATAGTAGCCAAGTAACCTATTGCATTGGCATTGTCAATTACTATCTGATGCTTGCCTTCAATCTTTACAGAGACGGTAATAGGCTTTTTAAAACTTACTCCAAATTGGTTAATCTCCTTATGGTTGTCAGCTATGGCTTTGGCGAATTTGATGAGTTGTTCTATTCCAATGCCTGTAGCTTTCATTCCGTCCAAGCACGTTCCACAAGTATAGTCAAAGATGAACAGAAGTAGAAACCAGAACTTATCTATATCAACTCCCAAACCTTTCAATGTATTCTGTATGTCCTCATTGGCTATATAATCTTCGTATGTGAAATTACCATATAGTTCATTCTGATTGTATCTTCTTATGAATAGGGGTAAGGCGGTAGTGCCGCAGACGTATCTTTCTCCTGTGGCTGGGTCTATATCTACGTCTGGAACATATTTAACGGCTATGGCTTCCATGTATTCCAAACGAGTATCAATGCTTATGTAATCTTCCTTTAGCTTCTCCATAATTATTAGTTTAAGGCAAAATTAAAAAATAATCCCCACCTGCATTGCTACAAGTGAGGAATTTGTGGATAGGATATGCTTTAGTAATCAGAAGCTCCTGTAAACGTATCCATGAGTTTATCCATCTGCTCACCTATGCACTTGTCTATTAGCTTTGCATAGTGGGCAGTCATTCGTGTATTGGTATGTCCCAACATCTTAGAAACGACTTCCAGAGATATGTTATTGGCTAAAGTAACGGTACTTGCAAATGTATGCCTACTTGTGTGGAAGCAGATTCGCTTATTAATTCCACAGAGTATAGCTATATCCTTTAGATATTTGTTGATGTCCGCAGGGTCTTGAATAGGGAGTAGTTTCTCTCCACCCTTGTACTTATCCAATATCAGTTTGGCGATAGGGAGTAGGGGGATGCGTGATAGAACTCCTGTTTTAACTCTACGCTTCTTAATCCATATTCTGCCTGTACTGTCTTTCTCAAAGTGCTCTGGTGTCAAGGTCTTAATGTCAATGTAACTAAGCCCAGTGAAGCACCCAAAGAGGAACATATCTTTAGCACGCTCCAATCGTGGCAGCGGAGTATCAAAGTTAATAATCTTCCTCAATTCTTCTTCATCCAAGAAATCCACTTCTACGGGTTCACGTTCTACTTTATAAGCATTTACAGGATTGTAGGATATATAAGAGTTGGCGACAGCTAAATTTAGTAACTTCTTTAAGAACTTTAAATGCTTGGTGCAGGAGTTTTGTCCCATCTTCTTCTCTCCTAAAAGGTAAGCATGGAATCCTTGAATGAAACCTAAGTTTATCTCTCTTAAATATAAGTCCTTACGTTCATATTTCTTCTGAATAAACTCTTTGAATAGTCTGCCTGTATATTCAAACACCCAATAAGTGGCAGGGGCAACAGTTTTACCTACCATTGCTTTGCGCTCTGTATTATGTTCATTCAGAACATCCAATAAAGTCTTCTCGTTCAGAGCTTCCACCTTATCTGTGATAGCTTCTTTTAATAGTTCAGCAGTGATAAGATAACCCTTTTGGAGTAGCTCAATTTCTTTTTGATATATCTTATTCCGTAGTTGAATCAGATAACCGTTGATTAGCTGCGCTTCTTCACTCTTGCCTTTTACAGCTTGCTTCTCTTTGTTCCAGTCAGCAGCAGGTACGTGTTTACCTGTACTAAAGTAGATTCTCTTTCCGTTAGTGGTGATTGAAACCTCAATAGGTGATAGACCTTTTTTGTTTTGCTTACTTTCTCTTAATGAAAAGTAAACCATTGTACAATGTTTCTCCATTTTAAATTAAATGTTATATGGAGTGTATCGCATTGTATTATAGTTGATTATGCCAATTCTTGCAGCCGTTTTTTAAGAATGGCAAATTCGGCTGCAAATCGGCTGCAAAAGTAACCTGTTTATGGCTTGATTTGAGGGGTAATTGGCTACTCTTTACATGAGTTGTTTGGACTTAAATAAAGCAGGATTTATCTTGTTATCTCCTTACTGATTCACCATTCATTCACTCCAAATAATGAGTGATGCAAGGTGCTTCAATCTGTTATCTAAGTCAAGTTACCACAAATAAAAAACTCCTGCAACCATAAGGATTACAGGAGTTTATCTGTATTAAGTAACTTAAATTACTTGCTCAAAGCAGTAGCAACGTCTACCGCACAAGCCACTGTACATCCTACCATCGGGTTGTTACCGATACCGAGGAATCCCATCATTTCCACGTGAGCAGGAACTGATGAAGAACCAGCGAACTGAGCGTCTGAGTGCATACGACCCATTGTGTCTGTCATACCGTATGAAGCAGGACCGGCAGCCATGTTATCCGGGTGAAGAGTACGACCTGTACCACCACCTGAAGCTACAGAGAAATATGGTTTACCAGCAAGAACACGTTCTTTCTTGTAAGTACCTGCAACTGGATGTTGGAAACGAGTCGGGTTAGTAGAATTACCTGTGATAGATACGTCTACACCTTCTTTCCACATGATAGCTACACCTTCGCGAACGTCGTCAGCACCATAACATTTTACTTTTGCACGAGGACCGTCAGAGTAAGCGATTTCGCGAACAACTTTCAGTTCACCGGTAAAGTAATCGAATTGAGTCTGAACGTAAGTAAAGCCGTTGATACGAGAGATGATCTGAGCAGCGTCTTTTCCAAGACCGTTCAAGATACAACGCAACGGTTCTTTACGTACTTTGTCTGCTTTAGCAGCGATTTTGATAGCACCTTCAGCCGCAGCGAAAGATTCGTGACCTGCCAGGAAAGCGAAACATTTAGTTTCTTCACGCAGCAACATAGCAGCAAGGTTACCATGGCCGATACCAACTTTACGGTCGTCAGCTACAGAACCCGGGATGCAGAATGCTTGCAGACCGATACCGATAGCTTCAGCAGCTTCAGCAGCGTTTGTACAACCTTTTTTAATAGCAATGGCAGTACCTACAACATAAGCCCATTTTGCATTTTCAAAACAGATAGGCTGAGTTTCTTCACACGTTTTATAAGGATCAAGTCCATGAGCTTCACAGATAGCGTTAGCTTCTTCGATATCTTTGATGCCGTTAGCGTTCAAAGCAGCGATAATCTGTTTGATACGACGGTCTTGGCTTTCGAATTTTACTTCTCTAATCATTGTTTCTTTCCTCCTTATATTATTCGTGACGTGGATCAATAGATTTAACTGCTCCCTGTTCTGCTGTTACGCGTCCGTAAGTACCTGTAACTTTCTTCAAAGCTTCGTTAGCATCAGTACCTTTCTTGATTTCGTCCATGAACTTACCCATGTGTACGAATTCGTATCCGCAGATTTCGTCGTTCTTGTCCAAGAAGATTTGTTTGATATAACCTTCTGCCATTTCAAGGTAACGAGGACCTTTAGCCAAAGTACCATAAAGAGTACCTACCTGGCTACGAAGACCTTTACCCAAGTCTTCCAAACCTGCACCGATAATCAAACCACCTTCAGAGAAAGCTGATTGAGTACGTCCGTATACGATTTGCAAGAAAAGTTCGCGCATTGCAGTATTGATAGCGTCGCAAACAAGGTCAGTGTTCAATGCTTCAAGGATCGTTTTTCCCGGAAGAATTTCAGCAGCCATAGCAGCAGAGTGAGTCATACCGGAACATCCGATAGTTTCAACTAAAGCTTCCTGAATGATACCTTCTTTAACGTTCAGTGTCAGTTTACAAGCACCTTGTTGAGGAGCGCACCAACCGATACCGTGTGTCAAACCAGAAATATCAACGATTTCTTTAGATTTTACCCATTTGCCTTCTTCGGGTATGGGAGCCGGTCCGTGGTTAGGGCCCTTCTTTACAACACACATGTGTTCCACTTCGTGTGAATAAGTCATAATTAGCTCTTTTTTTAAGTGATATAATTAAAAATACGTAGTCACGATTCTCTAAATCGCCCACAAAGGTAGTCGATTTATTTGTTTCTGCAAATCGCCTTTTATTACTTTTTTGTGAAAAGAGACAAATCTGTTTACGTTTTTTCGTCGTTTGTAAAGTCGGGATTGCATTTGTGAAAGATTGAGACCGCGAGAACTATCTATCCTGTGCTTTGTTGTTATTAGAAAAAGAAAATTTATGGAACTGAATCAGATAGATATACATTATTTAATAGCGGCAATTTGCGTTATTTCATCTGCGCTTGTGTTTTATACGATAGGTGTTTGGGGAGAACGTCTTCAAAGGAAATTAAAGTTTTGGCATATCATTTTCTTTCTTCTCGGGTTGCTGGCCGACACGGTGGGTACAAGCCTGATGGAGCATATTGCCGAACTGACTCATTTGCATGACGAAATGCATACGGTGATAGGGGCAATTGCTATTCTTCTGATGTTTGTACATGCGTTATGGGCGATATGGACCTATGTGAAGGGAACGCCTATAGAAAAGAGACATTTTAATCGTTTCAGCATTGTAGTTTGGTGCATTTGGCTTATACCTTATCTAATAGGAGTTTATTTGGGGATGCGATTACATGTATAATAAACAGCCTGAATAGAGCCGGCAATTCATAAATCACCTTACAATATTCTTGTCAGCTGACTCTAGCCGGCCATTCGGACAACTATCGTTGTCTGATTAGTCGACTAGAGTTGACTGGATAGCCGACTGGAGTCGTCTGTTATTAAACAGTTGCTTTTCATTCGGGATATATATGCTATTTGCCTGTTTCTATTAATATAGCAAGTATTGGTTCTCACTATGTGGTGAAACTGTGAAATACATATTCTGTGAAGGATGTGAATACCGTGTTTTATATGATTTGTTCACAGGAAGTGTCTGTAAATGAGATGATATGGATCGTGTGAAGAACGTGGAGGACGGATAATGGAGTTAAGATTGGCAAGATTATGGAGGGATTATTACTGGATGTAGAATAAAATTCGTAGCTTTGCTGCATCATTATATAAAGAAGATTATGATCGAAGTTGTAGAATCAGCCTTACAAAAGGCTGCGGGTGAAGGAATGGATGAATTTATCCAGGCGTTTACAGATAAATATAAAGAGGTAATCGGTGGTGAATTGACTGCGGAGACGATGCCTTTGTTGACGGGAGAACAACATTCTTTGCTGGCTTATCAGATTTTTCGTGATGAGATGATGGTTGGCGGGTTCTGTCAATTGATTCAGAATGGCTATGGTGGTTATATCTTTGATAATCCGTTTGCGAAAGTGATGCGTTTGTGGGGAGCGGAAGAGTTTTCGAAATTAGTTTATAAGGCTAAGAAAATCTTTGATGCCAACCGGAAAGATTTGGAAAAGGAACGGACGGATGATGAATTTATGGCTATGTACGAGCAATATGAAGCTTTTGATGAGTTGGAAGAAGCCTATTTAGAGATGGAAGAACAAGTCACAGCATTGATTGCAAGCTACGTAGATGATCATTTGGAACTTTTTGCAAAAATAATAAAGTAACTGATGCAGTATTTTTTAAGTACTTGCATTTATTAATTATGAATTAGAATTTATATCTTTGCAAAATCTAAAAAATATGTTTATGAAACAAGTGAAATTTTTCTTGGTGGCTTTGATGGCTGTGGTTATGGGTATGTCAGTTACTTCTTGTATGAATGGAGATGATAACCACAATGTTACAATGACTGTTCCTGTTAAGTATAATTTTGGATCATTTCTGATGGGGGATGCAACTACGAAGTTGGTTCCAACTACAGAATTGGGCTTTTTGGATGGAAATATGTATATAATTTCATGCCAATATGACCAATCACAGGTGACAGCAAATAGTACTAGTATACCAGTTACTTTGCTATCTACTCCGCTTTGTATTGACCCTAAAGGTAATGAAGGTTTGAATCCTCAAAAAACGGAACCTACTAATCCTCTTTATTCATTGGATAAGCAACAGTCAAGTTTGGTTTATTATGACAAAAATACAATCGTTTTGACAATGCCATATTGGGTGAAAGTTACAAACTCTAGTGTTGAAGATTCAGAAGTAAAGAAGCATTCATTTGTTCTTTCTTATGATCCTGAAGCAATGACTGCCTCTGACACTAAGTTAAAACTATATATTAGCCATGTTGTTGAGGATGCAGGTGAGACCGTAACTCGTTCTAATTTTACATATGCTTATAGGGCTTATTCAATTAGAGCTGCTCTTGCTGCATTTAAGGAGAAAACAGGCAAATTACCGAAATACCTGGAACTGACAGCTGAAATCAATAACTCAAAAGATGAATTGGTCGATAAGGATGGGAAGGAAACTTCGGTTGAACGTTCGGTTGAATATGATTACGCATTTACAGAATAACATTGAACTACAAGGAACTATTTAACATAGCAATGAAATTGATTTCCTCTCCGGCCAAGGCCTGGGAGGAAATTTCTATGGAAGAGGATAGGCGAAAAGTATATATGGCTTTTGTCTATCCTATGATTGGTTTATGCGGTCTGTCCGTATTCATCGGTTCGTTATTGACGAATGGGTGGGGAGGTCCGCAAAGTTTCCAGATAGCTATGACCAATTGTTGCGCCGTAGCTGTAGCCCTGTTCGGTGGCTATTTTCTGGCAGCTTATGCCATCAATGAAATGGGAACAAGGATGTTTGGTCTGCATAGCAATATGCCGTTGACACAACAGTTTGCAGGATATGCATTGGTTGTGTCTTTCCTGCTTCAGATAGTAACCGGACTATTACCTGATTTTAGAATTATTGCTTGGTTGCTGCAGTTCTACATCGTCTATGTGGTATGGGAGGGAGTTCCTATACTGATGGGAGTAGAAGAAAAACAACGATTAAAATACACCCTTTTGTCGTCTGTATTGTTAATACTATGTCCGGCGGTGATACAGATCGTGTTTAATAGGCTGACGGCCATACTTAATTAATGAGTAAAGATGAAACAACCTCCTGTAAATATAAAGAATAAACGGGCTACGTTTGATTACGAGCTGATAGATACCTACACAGCAGGTATTGTATTGACCGGTACGGAAATAAAATCCATTCGTTTGGGAAAAGCCAGTCTGGTAGATACGTTTTGCTATTTTACGAAAGGCGAATTGTGGGTGAAGAATATGCACATCGCCGAATATTTCTATGGATCGTACAATAACCATACGGCACGTAGAGAGAGGAAGTTGTTGCTTAATAAAAAAGAATTGGAGAAACTTCAGCGGGAGATGAAAAATCCCGGCTTTACGATTGTTCCTGTACGCTTGTTTATCAATGAGAAAGGTTTGGCGAAACTGGTAGTCGCTTTGGCGAAAGGTAAGAAAGAATACGATAAACGAGAATCTATAAAGGAGAAAGACGACCGTAGAGATATGGCAAGAATGTTCAAGCGGTAACTAAAAGCCGCTATAAGATAAACACCAGACTGCGAAGAGTCTGGCAGAAGATGGCAGAGTAGGTAATTAGGTATTAATGTGATAGGGTAATGAAAAAGACAATTTCTCAAGTCGTATCCGAGCGCATCCTTATTCTGGATGGGGCAATGGGTACAATGATTCAACAATATAACCTCAAGGAAGAAGATTTTCGTGGTGAACGGTTTGCGCATATTCCCGGACAGTTGAAAGGGAATAACGACTTATTGTGTCTCACACGTCCCGACGTGATTCAGGATATTCATCGTAAATACCTGGAAGCAGGTGCGGATATCATCGAAACCAATACATTCAGTTCGACTACAGTTTCTATGGCTGATTATCACGTAGAAGAATACGTGCGTGAGATGAATCTGGCAGCCGTAAAACTAGCCCGTGATCTTGCCGACGAGTACACTGCAAAGAATCCCGATAAACCGCGTTTTGTAGCCGGCTCTGTGGGACCAACCAATAAAACCTGCTCTATGAGCCCGGACGTGAACAATCCGGCTTATCGTGCTTTGAGTTACGACGAACTGGCTGCATCCTATCAGCAACAGATGGAAGCAATGCTTGAAGGTGGCGTAGACGCCATTCTGATCGAAACAATCTTTGATACCCTGAATGCCAAAGCTGCTATTTTTGCAGCCGAACAGGCAATGAAAGCAACAGGCGTCGAAGTCCCTGTCATGTTATCTGTAACGGTGTCCGATATTGGCGGACGAACATTGTCCGGCCAGACATTGGACGCATTTCTTGCTTCCGTGCAACATGCCAATATCTTTTCTGTCGGTTTAAACTGTTCTTTCGGAGCCCGCCAATTGAAACCATTCCTTGAACAACTGGCAGCTCGTGCACCTTATTATATTAGTGCTTATCCGAATGCCGGATTACCGAATAGCCTGGGTAAGTATGACCAGACACCTGCTGATATGGCTCACGAAGTGAGAGAATATATTGAAGAAGGACTAATCAATATCATTGGCGGCTGTTGTGGAACGACGGATGCCTATATTGCCGAATATCCCGCCCTCGTGAAAGGTGCTAAACCACACGTCCCTGCTCTTGCACCGGATTGTATGTGGCTTTCCGGGCTTGAACTATTGGAAGTCAAACCGGAAATTAATTTTGTAAATGTTGGCGAACGTTGCAACGTAGCCGGTTCTCGTAAGTTTCTCCGTCTGGTAAACGAAAAGAAATATGATGAAGCTCTCTCCATCGCCCGTCAACAAGTGGAAGATGGTGCCTTGGTGATTGACGTCAATATGGATGACGGACTGTTGGACGCAAAGACAGAGATGACTACTTTCCTGAATCTTATCATGTCCGAACCGGAAATTGCCCGTGTTCCGGTAATGATTGACTCTTCCAAATGGGAAGTGATTGAAGCCGGCCTGAAATGTCTGCAAGGAAAGTCAATCGTTAACTCCATTTCTCTGAAAGAAGGCGAGGAAGTTTTCCTCGAACATGCCCGTATCATCCGCCAATATGGAGCGGCCGCCGTCGTAATGGCTTTTGATGAGAAAGGTCAGGCAGATACAGCCGCCCGTAAAATAGAAGTTTGCGAACGGGCTTACCGTCTTTTGGTAGATAAAGTAGGTTTTAATCCTCATGATATTATTTTTGACCCCAATGTACTTGCCGTAGCTACGGGGATCGAAGAACATAATAACTATGCCGTAGATTTCATTGAAGCTACCGCATGGATCAAAAAGAATCTTCCGGGTGCTCATATTAGCGGAGGAGTCAGTAACCTTTCTTTCTCTTTCCGTGGCAATAATTATATCCGTGAGGCGATGCACGCTGTATTCCTTTATCATGCCATTCAGCAAGGAATGGACATGGGAATTGTGAATCCGGGTACTTCCGTGTTATATAGTGATATCCCGACCGATGTATTGGAAAAGATAGAAGATGTCGTCTTGAATCGTCGTCCGGACGCAGCGGAACGTCTGATAGAATTGGCGGAATCGCTGAAAGCAACTATGAGCGGAACTGCCGGACAACCAGCTGCCAAACAAGATGCGTGGAGAGAAGAACCCGTTCAGGAACGCTTGAAATATGCCTTGATGAAAGGAATTGGAGATTTCCTTGAACAGGATTTGGCGGAAGCATTGCCGCTTTATGATAAAGCAGTCGATGTGATTGAAGGCCCGTTGATGGATGGAATGAATTATGTAGGCGAGTTGTTTGGTGCCGGTAAAATGTTCCTTCCCCAGGTTGTGAAGACTGCCCGTACGATGAAAAAAGCCGTAGCTATCCTGCAGCCGATTATCGAATCGGAAAAAGTGGAAGGAAGCGCCGCGGCTGGAAAAGTGTTGCTGGCAACTGTAAAGGGCGATGTGCACGATATTGGAAAAAATATTGTAGCGGTGGTGATGGCTTGCAATGGTTATGATATTGTAGACTTGGGAGTGATGGTGCCGGCGGAAACCATTGTGCAGCGTGCCATTGAAGAAAAAGTGGATATGATCGGATTGAGTGGTCTGATTACTCCCTCTTTGGAAGAAATGGCGCATGTGGCTTTGGAACTCGAAAAAGCAGGACTGGATATTCCTCTTCTGATTGGTGGGGCTACTACATCGAAAATGCATACGGCATTGAAGATTGCTCCTGTCTATCACGCTCCGGTGGTACATTTGAAAGATGCTTCCCAGAATGCAAGTGTTGCTTCCAAATTATTGAATCCACAGCTGAAAGCCGAATTGGTGAACGAACTGAATAGCGAATATGAGGCGCTTCGTGAAAAAAGCGGTCTGCTGAAACGTGAAACGGTTTCATTGGAAGAGGCGCAGAAAAATAAGTTGAATCTGTTTTAAATAGTATCACAATGAAAAAGATTTTCTTTTTCTTATGTCTGATTGCAGCAATAGTTGTTGCTATGAGCGCATGTTCTTCTACCAAAGAAGAAAAAGGAACGTCCGAAACCGGAAATGCTGCTTTGGATAATATCTTCGCACGTAAAAGTGTGCGTACTTATCTGAATAAGGGAGTGGAGAAAGAGAAAATAGACTTGATGCTTCGTGCCGGAATGGCTGCCCCTTCGGGTAAAGATGTCCGTCCTTGGGAGTTTATAGTAGTATCCGACCGTGCCAAACTGGATTCAATGGCTGCTGCGCTTCCTTATGCAAAGATGTTAACCCAAGCCCGTAACGCTATCATTGTCTGCGGAGATTCTGTACGTTCGTCTTATTGGTATTTGGATTGTTCAGCAGCAGCGCAAAATATTCTGCTGGCTGCCGAAAGTCTGGGACTGGGGGCTGTATGGACGGCTGCCTATCCTTATGAAGACCGTATGCAGGTGGTACGCAAATATACCAATCTACCTGATAATATCCTTCCGCTTTGTGTCATTCCTTTCGGCTATCCGGCTACAAAAGAGAACCCGAAACAGAAATTTGACGAGAAAAAGATACATTATAATCAGTATTAGTAAGCAAAAGTTTTGTCTTTTCAATAATTTCCTTACATTTGCAACGCTAATTAAAATCTGATACGCAAATGTTTGGAATAGACGACCCTTTTATAATTCTGCCTTACCTTCTTTCAGTGGTATGTGTGATCTTTGCTGCCTGGTTTGGGCTGAAGTATTGGAATAAGGACGACGAAAAAGACGAAACTCGATGAATACATTTACACTCGGCTTGATTGTGATAGGATATCTCCTGTCACTTGCTTACCTCGGCTTTTTGGGATACAAGAAAACAACGAATACCAGTGACTATCTGGTAGGCGGACGTCAGATGAATCCTATTGTTATGGCACTTTCTTACGGTGCTACGTTTATCTCTGCATCTGCTATTGTAGGTTTTGGAGGAGTGGCGGCAGCTTTCGGAATGGGTATTCAGTGGCTCTGTTTCCTGAATATGTTTATTGGGGTTGTCATTGCTTTTATCTTTTTCGGTTTACGCACCCGGCGTATGGGTGCAAAACTGAATGTGAGCACTTTTCCTCAATTATTAGGGCGTCATTTTCGTTCCCGTAATATACAGGTATTTATTGCTGCTGTTATTTTTGTCGGAATGCCGCTTTATGCAGCAGTTGTGATGAAAGGTGGAGCTGTATTTATCGAACAGATCTTTCAGATTGATTTCAATATCTCTTTGTTGATATTTACATTGGTTATTGCTGCTTATGTTATTGCAGGCGGTATGAAAGGAGTCATGTATACAGATGCGTTGCAGGCAGTAATCATGTTCGGTTGCATGCTGTTTCTATTATTCTCTTTATACCAGGTGCTCGGTATGGGTTTTACCGAGGCGAATAAAGAGTTGACTGCTATTGCTCCGTTAGTCCCGGAAAAATTTAAAGCATTGGGACATCAGGGATGGACTGCAATGCCTGTTACAGGTTCACCGCAATGGTACTCACTTGTTACTTCCCTTATTTTAGGAGTAGGAATCGGATGTCTTGCGCAACCCCAGCTAGTGGTTCGTTTTATGACTGTGGAAAGTAGCAAACAATTAAACCGCGGTGTATTTATCGGTTGTTTCTTTTTGATTATAACAGTAGGAGCTATCTATCATGCCGGAGCTTTGAGTAACCTTTTCTTCCTGAAAACAGAAGGAGCGGTTGCTACCGAAGTAGTGCAGGACATCGATAAGATTATTCCATATTTTATTAATAAAGCGATGCCCGACTGGTTTGCCGCACTCTTTATGTTATGTATCCTTTCGGCCAGTATGTCTACACTAAGCTCGCAGTTCCATACAATGGGGGCTTCGGTAGGTTCTGATATCTATGGAACTTATAAACCCCGTTCGCGGAATAAACTGACCAACGTGATTCGTCTGGGAGTATTGTTCTCTATTCTGGTCAGCTACATTATTTGCTATATGTTGCCTCATGATATTATCGCCCGTGGAACTTCTATCTTTATGGGGATTTGTGCTGCAGCTTTCCTTCCAGCCTATTTCTGTGCTTTATATTGGAAGAAAGCTACTAAGCAGGGTGTCATGGCAAGTCTTTGGGTCGGAACAATCGGTAGCCTGTTTGCCCTTGTATTTCTTCATCAGAAAGAATCTGCAGCATTAGGTATCTGCAAAGCATTATTTGGACGGGATGTATTGATTACCACTTATCCTTTCCCTGTGATTGATCCGATATTATTTGCCTTACCATTATCTGTATTAGCCATCATCGTAATCAGCTTAGTAACCAAAAAATAAGTATTAAGTATCAAGTATTAAGTATTAACCGTGGCCTTTGAGGTGCTTATCCGCATGGCGTAATACTTAATACTTGATACTTAATACTTAATATTAATCATGCTTTTATTTTCTTCTTGTAAGATTCGTAGCGCGACATGATATCACGGACGAAATTGTAAGTCTCGATACCACGGAAATACCCGTTTTTGCAGACAGGGTCGGTAAAGTATTCTTCATTGCTTTTGAGCAGGATGAAGTTTTCTACATTGTCTTTCCATACTAGTTTGTTCTTTCCGTATTTTTCGGCTAGCGCCATGGCATCGTATATATGTCCCAAGCCGGCATTATAAGATGCCAGAATGAAGTTGAGTCGTTCCTGTTTGTCGGGAATCATACTGAAACTGCGGTCGGTGGCGGCGATATATTTAATAGCCGCTTTTACACTTTCCTCCGGATTCTGCTCCTTGCCGGGAGGTACTCCCATTGCCCGGGCGGTGGCAGGCATTAACTGCATCAGTCCTTTAGCGCCGGCCCAGGAAACAGCGGTGGTATCGAAATTAGATTCTGTATAGGCTAGTGACGCCAGCATACGCCAATCCCATCCGATATCTTTGGAATACTTTCTGAATAAATCATCATAATGAGAAATTTTCCCCTCTTTCAATGAAAGGATAGGAGAGTGGGGCATCATTTTACTATTCTCAAAATAACGTTTCATACTGGCTGTGTAGGCAGGAGAGGTCATATTTTCCTGATGCCATTTAGTAGCGGCGGCTGCCAGTTCGGGGCTGTCTTTTCGTACTGCCCACGAAGACCGTTGATCGAAACTGATAGATAGATCGATATTTAAATTAGGATAATAGGTCTTATTTAATTTTGCCAAGTCATTGTCGGCTACTGTATACGGGATTTTTCCTTGCGCCACTTGCGTTATTAAGTCCTCGATGGTAGTACTGTCATTGGTAACTTCATGAATCCGGATGCCGCCTCCTAATTCGCTGTTCAGATTGACGAGGCGGTCGTAATATTTCCCCGGCTTTACGTATATATCTTTTCCTACCAGTTCGGTTACGTCTTTTAATGGCTTCTGTTTTCCTCTTCCTTGCTGAACAATCACTTGATGGGTGATGACATCTTCACCACAATAAAGCAGACTGTCTTTCCACTCTTTGGTGATAGGCAGATTATAGGCAATCATATCTCCTTCGCCTGCCAGCAATTTTTGAATCATCTCGTCAACGCTTTTGGCAACTTCAATCCTAAGCTTTAGTCCCAGACTTTTGGCAAACTGCTCGCTAAGTTCATACTGGAATCCCATTTCCTGTCCCCGATAAATAAAATAGGAAGTAGAGCTATACAATGTCAATACAACGAGTTCGCCACTATCTTTTATTTGTGGAAGATCACGTGCGGATTCATCCGTTGTACTATGTTGTTTGTTCCGGCATCCGAACACACAACAGAACAATACGAGGAATAAAGGGATAATCAGTGTCTTGACATTCATACCTGACATTTTGCTTTTAACTCTCAACTCTCCATTCTCCACTCTCAACTCTTCAAGTGTTTCTTGATGTACATAGTCAGTATATCAATAGCTACCTTATTACTGCCGCCTTCCGGTACAATAAGGTTGGCATATCGTTTGCAAGGTTCGATAAATTGCAGGTGCATAGGCTTTAAAACCCGTGTATAACGTTCCATTACAGCTTCGGCAGTACGTCCGCGCTCAATAACATCTCTTTGGATAACACGTATCAGGCGTTCGTCGGGATCGGCATCTACAAAGATTTTAAGATCCATCATATTGCGCAGCTTTTTATCACACAAAGCAAGGATTCCCTCAATGATAACCACTTCGCGAGGTTCAATGTGGATTGTTTCGGACTGGCGCGTACAAGTGAGATAAGAATAAGTTGGCTGTTCGATACTTTTTCCCTCTTTCAGCATCATGATATGTTTGGAAAGCAAACTCCATTCAAAAGCATCGGGATGGTCAAAATTGATATTCTGGCGTTCTTCAACCGGGACATGGCTACTGTCTTTGTAGTATGAATCCTGTGGTAAGAGTACTACTTCTCCTGCGGGGAGGCTTTCTATTATTTTCCGTACGACGGTGGTCTTTCCGGAGCCCGTTCCGCCTGCTATTCCTATAATTAACATCTCTTTAAATGTATATTTGAACCAAATAGAGTATTTTTGCATTTCTATTAATGCAATGTATGCATTAACAAGACAAATATAGAAACAATTCATTAAAATAACAACGTAATGGTAAAACACATCGTATTATTTAAGTTAAAAGACGAAGTTCCTGCTGAAGAGAAACTGATAGTCATGACTAAATTCAAGGAAGCAATAGAAGCTCTTCCTGCTAAAATCTCTGTAATTCGCAAAGTGGAAGTCGGATTGAATATGAATCCCGGTGAAACATGGAACATAGCGCTTTACAGTGAGTTTGATACATTAGAAGATGTGAAATTCTATGCAACGCATCCCGACCACGTAGCTGCCGGTAAGATTCTGGCTGAAACGAAGGAAAGCCGTGCATGCGTAGACTATGAATTATAAATTAAAAAATAAAGATGAGAAAAATAATTTCTTTCCTGCTTTTAAGCTTTGTTGTATATGCATTGCAAGCGCAGATCAAGGATCCGGTAAAGTTTAAAACAGAGCTGACAACTCTCTCCGATACGGAGGCAGAAGTGGTGTTTACAGCTACCATTGATAAAGGTTGGCATGTTTATTCTACCGACCTGGGAGATGGCGGTCCTATTTCTGCAACATTTAATGTTGATAATAAATCAGGTGTCGAACTTGTCGGTAAACTGAAGCCTGTGGGCAAAGAAGTAGCTACTTTCGATAAATTGTTCGAAATGAAGGTACGTTATTTCGAGAATACAGCAAAGTTTGTGCAGAAAGTGAAATTTACGGGTGGAGCTTACGCGATAGAAGGTTATCTGGAATACGGAGCTTGTGATGACGAGAGTTGTCTGCCTCCTACTCAAGTGCCATTCAAGTTTTCGGGAGTAGCAAAAGCCGGAAATGCTGCCGCAACGAAAACAGAACAATCGAAAGCAGAACAACCGGAACAAAAAGTAGTGGATAAGGCAGATAAGAAAGAAGAGGCAACTTCTGTTGCTTCGAAAGACTCATCTGCTATGATGGAGTTGGTGCCTGCAACTACAACGGAAGCAGCCACGGATATTCAGCCGGCAGTTGCCTCTAGTGAACTTTGGAAACCCGTTATCAGTGATCTGCAAGCATTAGGTGAGGAGCACGGTCAGGAAGATATGTCCTGGATATATATATTTATTACAGGGTTCCTTGGAGGATTATTGGCTTTGTTCACTCCTTGTGTGTGGCCGATTATTCCAATGACAGTCAGCTTTTTCCTGAAACGCAGTAAAGACAAAAAGAAAGGAATTCGTGATGCGTGGACGTATGGTGCATCTATCGTAGTGATTTATGTGGCATTAGGTTTGGCTATCACGTTGATTTTCGGTGCCAGCGCATTAAACGCTTTATCTACCAATGCTATTTTCAACATTCTCTTCTTTCTGATGTTGGTGATTTTTGCCGCTTCATTCTTTGGAGCGTTTGAAATCAGACTACCCTCGAAATGGGGAAACGCAGTAGATAGCAAAGCGGAATCTACGACCGGATTACTAAGTATTTTCCTGATGGCTTTCACGCTTTCATTGGTATCTTTCTCTTGTACAGGTCCGATTATCGGATTTCTGCTGGTACAGGTATCTACCACAGGAAGTGTGGTTGCTCCGGCAATCGGTATGTTAGGATTTGCCATTGCTTTGGCATTGCCGTTTACACTTTTTGCCCTGTTCCCGTCTTGGCTGAAATCTATGCCGAAGTCCGGCGGATGGATGAATGTAATCAAAGTAACGCTGGGTTTCCTCGAATTGGCGTTTGCGCTTAAATTCTTGTCGGTAGCTGACTTGGCTTACGGTTGGAGACTGCTTGACCGCGAAACATTCCTGGCTCTGTGGATTGTAATCTTTGCTTTGCTTGGATTCTATCTGTTGGGTAAGATCAAATTTCCGCATGATGACGATGATGATAAGGTGGGAGTCACCCGCTTCTTTATGGCATTAATCTCTTTAGCGTTCGCCGTATATATGGTTCCCGGCTTGTGGGGAGCACCATTGAAGGCTGTATCTGCATTTGCTCCGCCTATGCAGACGCAAGACTTCAATTTGTATAAGAACGAGGTACATGCGAAATTTGATGATTATGACTTAGGTATGGAATATGCCCGTCTGAACGGTAAACCCGTTATGCTCGACTTTACCGGATATGGTTGCGTAAACTGTCGTAAGATGGAAGCAGCGGTGTGGACTGATCCGAAAGTGAGTGATTTGATTAATAACGATTATGTACTGATTACTCTCTACGTGGATAATAAGACTCCGTTGACAGAGCCCGTAAAGATAATCGAGAACGGTACAGAACGTACTTTGCGTACTGTCGGCGATAAATGGAGTTATCTGCAACGTGTGAAATTCGGAGCCAACGCCCAGCCTTTCTATGTATTGTTGGACAATCAGGGCAAACCGTTGAATAAGTCGTATGCTTATAACGAAGATATTCCTAAGTATATCGAATTCTTGCAGACCGGATTGGAGAATTATAAGAAAGAGAAATAACGATTTCTCTGATAATCATCACTCTGATAATCATCACTCTGATAATCATCAGGTCTGAATAATGAATAAATGAAAAGCAGTCTCATCCTTTTGGTGAGGCCGCTTTTTGAATAGAATAACTCTTTGCTACTGTTACTTTATTTCGAAAAAGGTTTCCAGTCCGCTTTGACTATCAGTGCCGATCCTTATCTTGAACTTACCCGGTTCCACCTCTTTTTTCATATTAATATTCCAAAAGCTCAGTTCGTATGAGGAGAGTTCGAATACTACTATTTTTTCTTCATTTGGACTTAACTCTATCCTTTTAAACCCTTTTAGTTCCTTTACTGGACGAGTGACGGAACCGAAAAGATCCGATACATAGAGTTGAACTACTTCTGTTCCTTTATATTGCCCTGTATTTTTCACTTTGACGCTAATTGAAAGCGTATCGTTCGGAGTGAGTACGGTGTGGTCTGTTTTTAAATCGGAATATTCGAAAGATGTGTATGACAGACCATATCCGAATGGGAATAAAGGTTGTGCTCCTAAATCGAGATAATAAGAAGAGTGGCCTAATACTGACTGTTTGGCATTTAAAGGTATTTCGTCTAAAGACTTTTCTTTTCCTGTAGCCGGACGCCCGGTATTGGTGTGATTATAGTAAATGGGAATTTGTCCTGTTGCTTTTGGAAAAGTAACGGGTAGTTTGCCGCTAGGTGTGGTCTTACCAAATAAAATATCTGCCAGTGCGTTACCGCCCATCGTTCCCGGATGCCAAGCATATAATACAGCATCGGATAGGTTTAGCTCCTCATTGATAATCAATGGGCGTCCGGCCATGATAACTGTAATGAGCGGCTTATTTGTTCCGCTTAATATTTTGATAAGTTCGGATTGTGCTCCTTGTAGCTTTATATCAGCCAAACAATGCGCTTCGCCTGACAGGATGGCTTCTTCACCGATAAAAGCTATAATGACATCTACTTGGCTTGCTTTTGCCAATACCTTATTGAAATTCATCTTATTTTTATCTCTGCTGTACTCCAGACCTTTCACAAAATGAATTTCCACTTTGTCGCCATACATTTCACGCAGTGCTTTTACAGGAGTTTGTGTTCTCTCTGTTTCTCCGTCCATTGTCCAGGTTCCGAGTTGATCGTGAGGAGCATCGGATAATGGCCCTACTATCAGGATACTTTTTATTTTCGGAGATAGCGGTAATGTGCGGTTCTCATTTTTCAATAGGACGACAGATTCTTCCGCAATCTTTTTTGCAATAGCTAGATGCTTGTCCGAATAGGTTTCTTTTTTCTTATTAATATCAGTGTAAGGATTGTCAAATAGTCCGAGCCTGAACTTTAATCTTAGTACATTTCGTACCGCATTGTCCAATGTCTCTTCGGTAATTATCCCCTTGGCGATTAATTCCTCTATATTCTGAATAAAGGCTTTGGAAGACATATCCATGTCCAGTCCGGCTTCTATCGCTTTTCGGGCTGCATCTTTCCGGTCTTCAGCGAAGCCATGTTTTATCATTTCCGTTACAGAGCCCCAGTCGGAAACTACAACCCCGTCAAACTTCCATTCTTTGCGAAGAATACCCTTTAATAGTTTTTTGTTTCCTGTAGCCGGAATCCCATCATTATCATTGAACGAAGTCATAATACTGGAACAATTGGCTTTTACAGCTTTTTCGAAAGGCGGAAGATAGACATCTCTCAACTGTCTTTCGGGAATATGAGTTGAATTATAATCACGTCCTCCTTCTACAGTCCCGTATCCGATAAAATGCTTGGCGCAGGCAGCCATTGATTGTGGATTTGATAAATTATCACCTTGAAATCCGTTTACTACGGCAACAGCCATTTGTTCCGTGAGATAGGTATCTTCACCAAAACTTTCGGCTATGCGTCCCCACCGGGCATCTCTGGATATGTCTATCATGGGTGCAAATGACCATCTGACACCATGCTCCGTGGCTTCTATGGCTGCGATTCGTGCCCCTTTCTGTATCAGTTCCGGATGGAAGGTGGCAGCTTGTCCTAATGGAATGGGTAACATTGTTTTGAAACCATGCACGACGTCGCGTGTGAAAACCAGGGGGATACCGGTTCTTGATTGTTTGTAGGCGATTTCTTGTAACTCATTGACGATTTCGGGTTCGGTAACATTCATAACCGAACCGATTTCTCCTTTTCGTATCAATATCTTCAGATTTTCAATTGTACCGCGTCCGTCAAGTTGGTTCAACTGCCCTGCTTTTTCACGGATAGTCATACCTGATAGGGTTGAATCAATCTTTTGCTCTAAATATGTATTCTCATTCTGGGCATGGGAAAAACAAAATATTGATAACAGATATAGCAAACACAAAATCTTTTTCATATACATATAAATCTTATTTTACGGGTATGAATAGTACAGCGTCAGCAATGACCGCCCCGCTTGTATCTCCGGTGGATATTTCTATATATGGCATGGAGCTTTTTTGAAAGTTGTATGTTCCCAGTTCTATCCATTCTCCCGTAGTTTGTCCTTCTATTCTCACGCTGTCTTTATGTATGACTCTTGTCCAACTATCGATTCCGTTCGAAATGGAATATGTGATAGCCGGTGATATATCTTTTCTCATGTGATAATAAGTATAGACTTTGTATTTTCCTTCATGTTCCATATGTGGGCTGAAACGGACAGGCGAACCGTTGCGAACTTTGGATTTCAGGAAAGTGGGACCATATCCTCCTTGTTTTTTTATAACTTCCCAATCATTATTGATGGATAAGTCCAGTTCGCTGTCGTCAATCAGTATCTCGGAAAAACTATCGTCCAATAGGGGATTTTCGTGTAGCAATGCCTGTACTTTTTTTATATCGACGGTTTGTACGCTTCCTGTGTTTATGGCTTCTGCTGCGGCGATAGCGGCAGACTGTGCCAATACCATAAATACCGGTTCCATACGGATGGAACCATAGGCAATATGACTGGCGGAGAGACAAACGGGAACGAGCAAGTTCTTACATTCTTCTTCCTTTGGGATGATGGAACGATAGGATATGGGGTAGGGGAGCCCACCGCCGATTTCTACATTTCCTTCATTTTTTACTATGTACTTACCATCTTTTTTTACGAGTAACCGTTGGCAGTTGTGTGAGTCCATGGTATATGCAGCCATACCGATACCATCGGTAACTGTTTCTCGTCCTTCGCAATGTGCTTGCGTCATTACATAATCCCCTGTCATTCTGCGGCTTTCTCTGATATATAGTTGAGGCGACCAATGGTTGTCCTCGGTATATTCGTCTTTGGGATAACCCCATGCCTGTATTTCGTCTCTTAATTCTTGCGGAACTCTGGGGTCGGTCTTGTAGAAATAAAGTAATCCTTGGGTATAGTCTTTATGTGCTTTTATGATTTCTGCCCTTTCTTCGTAAGATGCTTCCGGATAGTTATGATTCATTCCAATCATATCAGTAGAAAATCCTCCCCGGTTATTTATATCCGTCTTATTGTTTGGCATCCGGCTCCAGATAAAATAATGGTTTAGTTTCCTTTTATTGGGTTGGGCGTCAAACAGGCGTAGCAGTAACTCGTATTTGGTGGAATCATAATTTTCCGGGCGGGTGATTTCTATTTTGTTGGCTGGATTGTCGGTGAGGCAAATGCGGTAATTATAGGCTTGTACTAACTTGTCGCCCGTACCGTCCGATGAGAGTGCGGCAGGACTGATTCCCCATAATAATCCGCTTGTGGAATCACCTTTTATCTTGTATGGGTCTACTCCATCCGGAAACTGGTGTCCTTTCATCAGTTGGACGCCATTATAAGTTTCACCATACTGTTTGTTGTCTTCCCGGCCTATTATGTAGGAAACTCCTGCTTTAGCCATCAGGTCACCCTCATAAGTACAGTCGATGAATACTTTGGCGGCTATGGATTTGCCGAGTTTTGTTCCGTCGGAACTTTCAAGGGTGATATTTTTTATATATCCGTTGGCAAGTTGGACGTCTGTGATTCTGTATTTGTATAAAACCTTGACATCCGCTCGCTTAATGTAGTCATTAAAGAGGCTGTCCGCTACTTTGGGTTCGAATATCCATTGTTCCAGTTTGCCGTAATAAGCTCCCAAACGGCGGTAAAAATCTTTTGATAATCCGGTCACCACTTGTTTGTTTCCTATATCGGTGAAACCAAGCCCACCAGAAGTCAGTCCGCCGAGGCGGCTTTGCGGTTCGATAAGCAACACCTTCTTATCCAACATCTTGGCAGAGTATGCTGCTATTACTCCGGCGGAAGTGCCGCCGTAGATACATATGTCGTACTCTTCTTTCGGGTTGCTTTTACAACTGAACAGAAAAGTAAGAACAGTTAATAATAGAATCAGGTTCTTCATATCCGGTTTCATTTTACGTTAAACTTAACTTTTTGTAGGTCTTTGTCCAAAGAACTGCCGCCCACCATGACGGTAAACGTGCCCGGTTCGAGCACATATTCGGCTTTATGGTTATAGTAGGACAGGTCTTCTTTGTTCAAGCGGAATGATACCACTTTGTTTTCTCCTTTTTCCAAAAGAATACGTTGAAAACGCTTCAGTTCTTTCACCGGTCGGGTGGTGTTACTGTAATCATCCCGAATATAAAGTTGGACGACCTCTTCTCCTTGCCTTTCTCCTGTGTTACTGACATTCACAGTAATCTCTATTTCTTCGTTGGCGTGATAATCAGCCTTATTTACTTTAAGCTGGTCGTACTTGAAAGAAGTATAGCTTAGACCATATCCGAAAGGATAAAGTGGTGTTTTGTCCCCGTCAATATAAGGATGGAGAAATTGGGACGGTTTGTGATTATATACCGTTGAAATCTGACCTACGTGCCGTGGAATAGTGATGGGTAACTTTCCGCTGGGATTTACTTTGCCGAAGAGGATTTCTGCAATTGCTTTTCCACCCATTGACCCCGGTTCCCAGGCTTCAATAACAGCCGGGATATTTTCAGCAATCCATCTGGTGGCAAGGGGACGTCCGTTTATCAGGATGACGATAGTAGGAACTCCTGTCTTGTAAATAGATTCCACAAGATAATCCTGTTTACCCCAAAGAGTGATGTCCATACGGTCTCTGTTTTCTCCGCATGTTTTCTCTTTCCAATGTTGCCGGAAAGAGTCTTCGCCAACTATGACGATTGCCAAATCCGAAGACTTTGCTGTTTGTATGGCCTCTTCTATTTTGGCACTATCCAATGCTCTCATATTCCAGCCGACATCTACATAATTTATCTGTGTACCGGATGCTTCCTCTTTTATGCCTTCCAGTATGGTTGATACATTCTTCTCCGGTTGCTCAAATACCCAGTCGCCCATGATTGATTGGTTATTGGCATTAGGCCCTGTCACGAGTATCTTTTTGAACTTTCGGGTGTCAACGGGAAGCAGACTCTCGTTTTTCAATAGGACGATGGAGCGCCGGGCGATTTCCAGTGCTGTTTGCTGATGTTTTTTGGTGAAAACCGTTTTCTTTATTCCGGCTTCCGTAACATACCGGTTCTCGAATAATCCTAGCCGGAACTTGGCTTCCAGTATCTTGGCGCATGCTTTATTAACTCTTTCTTCCGTCAGTTTTCCTTCTTTTATAAGTTTCAGGATGGCATCGAAAAAAACAGGGCCATGCATATGCATGTCTACTCCGCCATCTACGGACAGGAAGAATGCATCGGTTGTATTCTCGGATATCCGGTGGCGTGTGCTGATTGCTTCCATATCCATCCAGTCGCTTACAATGAACCCGTCGAATCCGTATTCATTCCGCATAATGTCGGTCATCAACCATTTGTTTGCATGACACGGGATCCCATTCAATTCGTTATGTGCTGGCATAAGGGTAAAAGGTTTAGCTTCTTGTATGGCTGCTTTGAATGGGGGTAAAAAGAAGTTTCTTAGTTTGCCTTCACTCAATTCTACCGGGCCGGCATTGGTTCCGTTATTGGCTATTCCCCCTGCAACCAAATGTTTGGCGCAGGCTAATACGGTATTTAGTCCTGTAAGATTGTCTGTTTGCAGACCTTTGATGGATGCTACTCCCATGCGGGATACCAGATACGGGTCTTCTCCGAATGTTTCTCCTACTCTTCCCCAACGGGCATCACAGGCTATTTCTATATTTGGAGTGAATGCCCAGTGAGAACCTGTCACACGCATTTCGAGGGCTGTCTGCCTGCTTGCCTGTTCTATTAAATCGGGCGCAAATGTGGAAGCCATTCCTATTGGAGACGGGTAAATGGTAGAGCCGCTGACGAGCCCGTTTCCATGTATGGCATCAATCCCTATCAGCAAGGGAATTTTCAAACGGCTTTTTTCCGCCAACTTTTGCAGATGATTGGCTTCCGCAGGAGTCAAGACATGAAGAAATGAACCGATTTCTCCCTGTGTGACCATCCGTTCCACTCCTGTGGAGTGCAATCCTTTGTAAAATCCTCTGGCATGACCGTTCAGTAACTCTTCTTCCGTGATATTCTTTTCCGCGTCGCGCATATGTTCCAGACCTACATACTGGCACATTTGGGCAACCTTTTCTTTCAGCGTCATTAAGGACATCAGATTTTCCACTCTTGTTTGGACTGACTGGGAAGGGTCAAGATAAAGCGGTCGTTCAGGTATGTCATTAGCTCCGAATACTAAGGGCTGAAAAGTAATTAGCAGGATGAATAATAATTTTATTTTCATTGTTTTATAGATAATAATTTCTAATCCGCCCCTATTTTTGTCATAAATAAGGGCGGTTTAAGAATTAATTTATTTTGAGAACCGGGTTATTTTTCCACTTTCATGTCGATGGTGACATTTCCTTTTGAGCTGCCGCTGGCAAATGACCTGACAATTATAATGCCATATTTGTCGGCAACAGTTTTGAATCCGATGATAGAGCCTACTCCCAGCTTGTTTGTCAGTTTCTCTACTTCTGCTTCGGATGAGTTCGTGTAGAGATTCTGAATCATTTCAGCAGAATTGATTGCTAAGAATTCGTCCGGCGTCATTTGGATAACTTTCAGTTTCGTACTGTTACGATGTTCCCAAGTTGTTATTGCATCCGGTGCTTTGAAAATAGCTTCGATGCTTGCATCAGACGGGGATACGAAATAATAGCCGTATGAACCGTTACTATAGAATAGGGTAATGTCGATATTGGCTGATTTGGCAGCAGCTCCGTCTCGTACATAAATTTCTCCGTTAGTAGTATTTAAGAAAGGTCCTGCGTCTGTACTGGCTTGTGCTCCGATTTTAAGTGTGTAGAATTCATTTATGTCTAATTCTACTGCTCTCGTTACCTCTATGCTATATTCACTTCTTACGATACCACCGTTAGCATCCATCACTTCAAATGTGAATGACAGGGTTTGTCCGGCATTCAAATCAGTAGTTGTGTATGAGAATACATAGGTATCACTGTTGGGATTCTCAAATGTCTCTTTGGTTAAATCTGTAATTTCCAGACCTTCGAGATATGTTTTTATGCTTCTTAATGTTGTTGCGGAAGTAATCTCAATGTCGAACGTTACCACTTCTCCCGCAGTAACCGTTTCCGGTGCGGTATCAGGAATCTTTATTTCAATTTCCGGTTTGGCAGCCTGGATGTAAACTACATATTCGGCAGTGGATTTCTTTTCCTCATTGTCAGTTGCCAGTATTACAAAGTTCAGTGTTTTACCTACTTCCTCCGATTTTATGGTGTATGATACGCTGTATGAGTCTTTATCCGTATTTCCCGGATATTCTTTGGCACTTCCGGGTATTTCTTGTGAGTCGAGCATGGTAACGACTTTCTTAATACCGGCTGTGCCTGTCATCTCAACAGAAAAACTGAGTTCTGTGCCCGGATAAGCAATGACTGGTTCGTCTCCGACTTTCGTGAACTTAATAGTCGGTTTCGGGTTCTGTTGTATAGTTTCATCGTCACTGTCACATGCAATGAAGAAGATAGCTGTGAGGCACAACAAGATGCCTAAATTATATTTTAATAGTTTCATAGTCGATAATTTTTTTATTGAACTGAAAATGGAATAACCGCACTTGCTACTTTCTTGTTTTTCACATCGCGCACAAAGACTATCAGACGATAGTTACCGACCGTTGAGGGAGCCTTGAATGTAATTTCCTTTTTAGTGTTATCATCTATTAATCCGGTGATGCCATCCGGCAGGCTGCCGTCTGAAGAAGCCGTCTTTTCCTTCATAATCATCCAGTCGTAGGTCAGTGCATCCCCATCCGGGTCGGTGGCTGTGACTTTAGCTTCGTTGGATGAGTTCGGGCTGACAATAATAGCGTCTTCCGCTTTTTTGCCATTCATCAGTATATCATTACGGGTTGCTATTACTGGAGCCCGGTTCTTCGGATAACTTCCTGTCCATGCATATTGCATGGCATCGACTGCCGGGAAGGTATATCCTTTTTTGTCGAACAGCCCGTACCAGGTCAGTACTTCTCCGTGAGTCTGGTATCCCCATAAGAATACGAACGAACCTAAGCAACCGTTGTCCTTATTGACGGCTATATTCTCTTGGTAGGCTTTCAGATAGTCAGCTTCTTTTTCACTACTGGTCTGTTCTACTAAACCTCCCCACGGCAGCACTCTTTCGGGTTCGGGATTCATTTGCCAAGTGCCGCGAGGCCCGAACTCCGTAATCATATACGGCTTGGTCCAGCCTGCGGACTGAAGATTGCCTAATACTCCCGGCAGGTTAGGCGCATACGTATTGACTGAAAGAATATCTATATGCGGAGCTTTTTCTATAATATTTTTTATATGGTTCACATTAGAGGAAGCCAATGTCGTTGTAGTGGGATGATTAGGATCGGTTTCATGAATCATCTTGGCTATGTCATTGATGGCATCCCATAGTTTGAGATTGGTGTAGCTTGCTTCCGCTTCATTTCCTATCGACCATACCAAAAGTGCCGGATGATCCTTGAAACGTTCGACTGTCGCTTTCATTTCATCAAATTGAGCTTTTACCGCCGCTGCGTTGTTGTAATCGAAACCGTCGGTTTCTCTTTTTATGTAAAGTCCGAAATTGACATAGAGTCCTTTTTCCTGAGCGGCATCCAGAATGGCTTTACTTTTGTCGGATACTCCGTATGTCCTGACGACATTAGCACCGAAATCGGCTGCTTCAGCATAGAAGTTGTTGCATGCGGCCCCTTTGACATATAGTTCTTGACCGTCTACCAGTAATCTCCATTTCCCGTCGACTTTTGATGTCTCAACTTTAACGGGGGGAACAATTGGCTTTTCTTCAAAAGAGCCTTTAGGTATTGTATAGTTGTCTCTGTCTGAACATGCAACATTCAGTACGGTGGCAAGCACAAAAACTGAGGTTATTATGTATTTTAGTTTCATAACTTTATTTTTTAGTGGGTACTGATAATAATTGTCCGTCCTGCAGTAATTTATACTTCAATACATCATAAGATATTTTCTGGACAGGTAAATTCGAATCTATTGCCAGAGCGGCGGCTGTGGCTGCCGATTGTCCTAATATCATATATACTGGTTCCATCCTGATTGTACTATAGGCAACATGAGAAGATGATAAACATACGGTTGCCAATAGGTTGGCACATTCTTCCTCTTTAGGAGTCAGTGAATAATAACTGATGGAGTAGGGAATGGTAGGGGCGAATATAGTACCCTCATTTCTTAATTTGCCCTCTTGGTCGATGACGCGGGATACATAATGGCAGTCCAGGGCATAAGAACCCAGTCCCACCGAATGTTCGACCGGCGTACGATCTGTTTTGCGTACATTCTTTTCTGTCATTACAAATGCTCCGATCATCCTGCGGGCTTCCCGTACGTATATTTGATAAGGGAAATTTTGGGTGTCAGTGAATTCGTCTTTAGGCAATCCCCAGTCCAGCATTTCTTTGCGGATATGTTCTGGTACACGTTTGTCATGTCCCAGAAACCACAACATGCCCAGCGCATAATCTTTATGTAACTGCTCTATTTCCTGCCTGGTTTTATAGTCGGCTTCTGCATAGTTATAACTTGCTCCGAAGAAGTCCAGATGGTTGGTATCCGTTTTCTTGTTAGGCATAGGAGTCAATGTTATAATTTGCTGGAGTTTTGTTTCCGGTTCCAGTTTTAGCATACGTGCATATATCTCATACCATAACGGATTATAGTTCTTCGGCTTTTGAATAGATATACGGTTATCGGGGTCGTTTGTCAGAGTCATTCTGTAGCAATAGGCTTGCACGCGTTTGTCCGCATCCCCTTGTTTGCCCCATTCCCGATCTGTAACGTAGGGCAAGGCACCTGATTTTACATTCCCTTCCTTAATGTAAGGGCTTATTTTTGTCAGGTCTTTTCCTTGTTTGTAATTGAGACGGATGCCATTATAGGTTTCCCCGTATTGCAGGTTTGATTCGCGTCCTACTGTGTAGGATACTCCTGCACGTGCCAGAAGATCGCCTTCGTAGGATGCGTCTATAAACATTTTGGCTTCAATAACCTTTCCATTCTCCAGTTGGATGCTCCGGATTATATTCTCTTCTTTCCGGACGTTCTTATTTAGGTCGAGCCGGTGGTTGAAAAGAATTTCTACTCCTGCCATCTTCAGCATATCCCGCATAATTCGTTCGGCTACTGAGGATTCATAGACCCATTGTATCTGCCTTTCATCATTTTTCCCTCTATATGTACGCTTTAATGTCGAAACCATGAATGATTCCCTGTCTTGGTTGTGCCATACTTCAGGTTGCAGATAGTAGTTGTATATTTTGTTGTAGAATTCTTTTGTTATACCACCTATCAGGTCATTACGGTTCATGTCGGTAGCGGTCAGTCCTGACGTGACAAGACCGCCTACATGGTCGTTTTTCGATATAAGCACTACTTTCTTACCCATACGTGCGCCTTGTATTGCAGCAATTACTCCGGAAGCTGACTCTCCATATATACAAATGTCATATTGTGGAGTATTGGCAAACAAGCCTGTAACGAAAGAACAGAAAAGCAGTGTTAATATGGTAATTTTTTTTCTCATCTTAATTATATGTATGTTGTTTCAATGATGTGATTATTTGTATCCTATATTTTGAGGGAAGTTTTCGGCTCCCATATTGATAACTTCCGCTTCGGGGATCGGCCATCTCACAAAGTGAGGGTTGGCGGGCAGATTGTTACGTCCGAGAATGGATGCAGGGATTTCCGGATCTCCGGCGTATGCCTTGATTTGTTCGATAAGTATTCCAAGACGTTTCAGAAAATACCATCTGTCGCCTTCGAAAGACAGCTCGCGGGCTTGTTCGTCCATAATGTCTTTCATGGTTAGCACACCGGTGAATTTGTCGTTTCCGGCTCTTTCCCATGTTTTGTTAAAGTAGTATTTAGCCAACGTCTGGTCGTTTTTCATCAAGGCTGCCTCGGCTGCCATTATATAGGATTCGGCAAGACGGTACACTATCACATCTTTATAACTGCGTGTCTCCGAAGCGGTGCGCGTCCATTTATCTCCGTACTTGATACATCCCGGATATACATTCTTATTGATGCTTCCATTCTTATATAATGGGAAATAATCTCCGGGTTTTACTGTAGCCGAACCGTATGTGATGTTTTTATCAGTCGTATTTTTGTACTGGTGTATGTAGTACTCTTGATAACGTTTGTCCTTAGCCTTGTCATACAGTGAGAATAAATAGGGGCTGGGGAGACATCTTCCGTAAGTATATCCCCAGTTGTCATAAGAACAGGCATATTCTGCGGTTCCACCGATTTCGGTACGGTATTGGGCGATGAAATAGGCTGCATAGTAATTGCCTTTTGGAGTGGCATTGGATAAATTACCGCCCGGATTTTTACTCCACTGTTGCACCATCAGCGCTTCTTTATGATTCAAGTCTCCGGCATTAAATACTTCATTCAATGCAATCAAGTCAAAATGTCCCGATTTCTCTATTTCTTCCACTTGTTCCAGAGTCGTATCCCAGTCTTTGAGCCATAATGCGGCTTTGGCTTTCATATGACGGGCGGCAGCCTGGGTGAATCTTCCCGCTTCGTCGGATACCCAGTCGAGGTTTGTAATGGCATACTCCAAATCCTCGTAAATCAAGTCGAACACTTCTTTCTCGGAAGCGGCATGAAAATCTCTCGGATCGTTGACGTTTTCGGCAGTAGTCGGCTGTATGTTCAGCCATATCCTGTCGAATGTGCGGTATAATAGGAAATAAGACTGCGCTCTGAAACATTTTGCTTCTGAGACGGTGGCCCGTAAGGAAGGAGTGTCTTCCAAGTCCTCGGCTGCGGCAATTATTTCATTGGCTTTGCCTATGATTTGATACATTGTACGCCACATGAATCCTACCTGGCTGGCGGACGGCTTTAAATAATTAGGGTCATAGATGCCGTAAAAGTTACCGGTTCCGCCATTGGTTACAGCTAAATCCGTACCTCTTTCCAAAGCGAAGATGGTGGCATTTTCAGTATCATTTGCGTAGTAGCGTTGCAATGCATATAGTGCATTGACCGCGAGTTTTAGCCCTTCCGGTGTTCCGAATACGTATTCGGAGCTATACTTCGTCTTGTGTTCTTCATCTAGGAAGTCGGAGCAGGAAGTAGTAAAGAGGAAGCAGGCTGTAAATATAAATAATATACTCTTTTTCATGATTTTATCTTATTAAAATGTCACATTCAATCCAAATAATACAGTCCTGGGTTCGGGATAATCTCCCGGAGTTTGTTCCGGACCGTAAGCCTGTACATCGGTTTTCGTCCAGAAGTTAGACAGTGTCATATAGAGTCTCAGACTTTGCATGTATGCTTTGCTGATAAGAGCACGGGGGAAGTTGTATCCGAAAGTAACGTTTCGCAGACGGACATACGAGGCATCCTGATAACCCAATGAACTGATATATGCGGGAGCTTGCGTCATGTTGGGCGCAGGGGCTTCATTAGACGGGTTATTCTGTGTCCAGTAATTGCGTCGGATACCATTTCGCTTGGCTGTCAAGTCACCACCATTCTCGAATGTCGTCAGATAAGGGTTGTATATCGTTCCTCCATGAGAGATATACAGGTCGGCGGATAAGTCGAATCCTTTGTAGTTGAAAGATGTGCCGACCGTACCTATCCATTTGGGGTCACGTTGCATCACTACTCTGTCATCGGCTGTTATCTGATTGTCGTTGTTGACATCGCGCAGTTTGATGCTGCCCGGAGTAGCTGTCGGCATATGAGAATTGGCGATATCGTCATCTTTTTGCCAGATGCCGTCAAATACATAGTCGTAATATACATTCATCGGATATCCGACAAACCATTTGTTGTTCACGTCATCAAGCGGTTTGCCATTCTCATCGACTTGTCCGTCTATCTTTTTAATTTCATTCTTGTTCTTGGTGAAAGTGAAGTTGACATCCCATCTGAAATCTTTGATTTTGACGGGAGTGGTATTCAGCGTTATTTCGATACCATTATTCTTCATTTCCGCCAGGTTTACAGTCTGGGTGGAATATCCGAGCGAGCTTGGGATAGACTTGGTGACAAGCAGGTCGGTAGTCTTGGTATTATAGTATTCTATCGTACCATTGATTCTTCCGTTGAAGAATCCGAAATCAAGTCCGATATTTCCGGAAGTGGACGTTTCCCATTTCAAGTTAGGGTTGGTCAATTCCGTTCCGGGTAGATAACCGATGATGGTCTTGTCACCGAATTCGGTCAGGTATCTATCTGTCAAACCAAGTGATTTATAAGGGGTAACGCCTTGGTTACCGACCGCACCGTAACTTAAACGGAGTTTCAGGTTGGACAGCCATTTGGCTTCTTTTAAAAAGGATTCTTCATTTATCCTCCAGGCAAAAGCTCCCGAAGGGAAATAACCGTATTTGTTATTCTTTCCGAAAACGGAAGAACCGTCCACACGCAAAGCGAAGGTGAACAGGTATTTCTCGAACAGGTTATATCTGACACGTCCCAAGAAAGATAATAGTTTTCTATCAGATAATTCCCAGGTAGGCGTACCATATTCATTGGCAGAGCCTATCGCATTATAAGTCAAATCATCGTTTGCGAATCCGGTACCGTTTATTCCTAGATTTTTCCATTCGATGACATTGACACTTTGCATAAAGGTTGCGTCGAAATGATGGTTCTTATTGAAATCCTTCACGTAGTTGACTATATTCTCGAACAGGTAGTCGTTAGAGAAACTTGTGCCGGCAGTCGCTTTTCCATTGTTATTGCGTCCTGTCGTATGCTTTGTCCCCTGATAAGTGTTGCTATGGACAGTCCTGGTATTCAAACTTCCGTTTGCACGGTATGATAAGTCCTTTGTGATTTTCCAGTCCACGAAAAAGTTGATCAATAGCCGGTCGGTCTGGCTTTTATTGTTTGAGTAGTCGATATTCCATAATGGGTTGTAGTGGGATTCTCCAGCTTCGGTTACATCTTCACGCAAGGAACCGTCGTCATTATATACTTTTGCCAGAGGCGGCATGGTGATAAATGAATTGAAGGAGCCGTCTGCTGTTTTCTTCCATGATTTGGTGTATAAGAAGTTCGTGCCTATTGTCAGGTTTTTCAGTAGTTTGTGGTCGATGTTCAATCGTCCGCTCAAACGTTGGAATCCCGAATTTGGAACCATACCGTTTTGGTCAAAATATCCCAGTCCCAGAGCGTACTTTGTTTTGTCCCCGCCGGATTGTATCAAGATGTCGTGCTTTTGTTGCCAGGCGGAGCTTATCATTAGCTTTTCCCAGTCAACATACTCTCCTGATTTAAAAACGTCGAGCATCAACCCTCTGAAACAGTCGGTTTCATCATAGCTAAGATTGGCATTATAGTATGCTTCCTTGCGTAAAGCAGCCCATTCCTCTCCATTGTAAAACTCAAAGTTCTTATGGATACTTTGTGAAGCGGCGTAGGTGTTATAACTGATTTTCATCTTTCCGGTCTGTCCCCGTTTGGTAGTGATTAGTATGACACCATTGGCTGCGCGTGCGCCATAGATTGATTGGGAAGAAGCGTCTTTCAGAACTTCGAGTGATGCTATATCGTTGGAGTTTATATCATCTATACTAGTCATCGGGACACCGTCCACGATGTAAAGAGGATCATTTCCGCCGGAAAGCGAACGACGTCCCCGGATCAGAATATTCGAACTGCCACCGGGAGCGGCATTGGACATGGTAACCTGCACACCGGCAGCTTGTCCTCTCAGCATTTCACCCAGGCTAGAAGAGGGGGTAGAATTCAGTTTCTCGGAAGTTACGGAAGATATAGCGCCTGTGACATCACTGCGTTTCTGTACACCGTACCCTACTACTATTACTTCGTCCAGCAGCTCGCTGTCTTCTTTTAGTATGATACGCGCCAACTCTTTACTGTTCGCTTTGACCTCGGTTGTTTGATACCCGATGTATGAGAACTGAATAGTAGCATCTTCGGTTACGTTTGCCAAAGAATAGTTTCCGTTAATATCGGTAATGATACCGTTTGTCGTACCTTTTACTAATACATTGGCACCGATAATGGGTTCACCGTTCTGGTCTGTAACTGTTCCGTTGACGGTTTTGGTTCTTGTTGATTTTATTGTTTCCTGGCTTTTTTGTTTGCCGACAGAGATGGTATTATTTTTCTTATTGAAATATAAATTGGTCTGTACTGTTATCATGCTCAAAATATTTTCTAACGAGCTATTGCGTGCTTTGATTGAAATACGTGGGGCGGCATTTACAATTTCCTGATCATAAAAGAATTTGTAGCCGGTCTGTTTGCTTAATTGATTGAATACATTTTCTACAGTTTCATTCTTGACATCCAGCGTAATGTTTTTCTTTTCTTGTGCCTGTATGTAACAAGGCAATGATGACAAGCATACGAATAGTAAAAAAGCTAAAAATGAATGTACATTTCTGCCTTTCCTTTTTATATTAGGAAGATTATTCATAAATTTGTACGTTTTAGTAATTGAATAGATTATTTAAAACAAAGACTTGTAATACGAGATACGTTATTCACACGGGTCGAAACGAATGAATATCCGTCCGGATTACGGAATAGGGGCTTCTCTGAGAGACAGCTCCTATTTTTCAGAGATGGAATTAACCGGGTGCTTTCATAATATGTCTTCTTAAAATTATAAGTTAAATATTCAAGGTTCTACAAGGTAATACACACCGTAAACTATATACTAGGGTGTGATTAACATCTTTTTGCTATTTATATAACAATATGTGGTTGCCTTCCTTCTTATACCGGATACCACTTGTATATTCGATAGATTGAAGAACTGCTTCCAGGCTCTTGTTATCGTGTTCTCCGGAAATCAGATTGTTGAATTTACCGTTGGCAAATGTAATATGGCAATTGTACATTCGTTCCAGTTCTTTTGCCACGTCACGTATCGGAGTACTGTTGAAACGCAGACCGCCTTTTTTCCATATGGCTACCGGACGCTCTTCCCGTCGTTTGCTGTATTCGCCCGAAATGGTATTGATAAGTACCTGCTCTTTGCCTTTTAACCGCATCATCGCTTCCGGCAAATCTACCTGCACCTTTCCGCTTTCCACTTCTACAGAAACGATTTCATCAGAAGAATAGGATTTTATATCAAAGCAGGTTCCTAGTACACGTACATCGAAACGGCGGGTACTGACAATGAAAGGTTGTTCTTCATTTCTGTGTACCTGAAAATATCCTTCACCTTCCAGTACTATTTTACGCTCTTCTCCTGTGAAATTATTCGGATACCGGACATGTGAGCAGGAATTTAGTGTTAGTTGGGTGCCGTCGGGCAGAAGAAGTTGTTTTCGTTCGCCATAAGATGTTGAGGCTTCCAGATAGATAATCTGTTGTTCATTCAGATGTTCCAGATAATGAATTCCGCTCAGTACCAGGCAAACGATTGCTGCAGTGCTGGCGGTAACAACTGCGATACGATGGAACCAAGTACGTTTTTTATGTTCTATGTGTTTCAATAATTGACGTGCCTCTCGTTTATAGTGTTCACGTTCAAGATCTGTATAAGGTTGCTGTGTGGCGGTTTCTTCCCAGACATCGGAAGACAACTCATTGAGTGTTTCATGATTATCCGGGTCGTGCAGGCTGTTCAGTAGTTGCCGGGCATCCTCTGTTGTATAGAGATCGTCCAGATAACGGCGATATAGTTTTTTATTATTTTCTGTATTCTTCATATTCTGTTATTTAGAATTCGGGTATATCTTAATTTCCCCTTTGTATAATTAGTACACAAAGAAAAAGAATGTCTAGGGTATAGTTAACTTCCTTTAACTGTATATGCCGTTAGAAACCATCTCCCGCTAAAGATTGAGGCAGATAAGAAGTAAAATTAGGTCAGTGCCGGTAACAGAGTGTTTTTCTAAATACGTACGAAGCGAACGCAAAGAAGATGAGATATGTTCTTGTACCGTATTGACAGAAATCTCCAATGCTTCTGCTATTTCTTTATGAGACATTTGTTTCTCACGGCTCATTTCGAATATTTCTCGCTGGCGGGAAGTCAGTTGTTCCAGTGCATGAGATATAAGTCTCTGTAAATCATTGGCAATGATTTCATTGTTCGTCTCATTACTGTAGTCTATAGCTTGTGAAAGGATTTGCTCTTTCAGTCGGTCTTCGCTTGCCAGTTCGCGCAAATGGTTTAGAATCCGATTGCGCATGATTGTATATAAATAAGAAGAAAAAGATGTGTTGGGATTAATAAAACGACGACTTTCCCAAATCGTAGTGAAGGCGTCCTGAAAGATATCCTCTGCGTATTCGCGTGATTTGAGAAAACGCATCGCAAAATATATCAGGCGATTTTTATAAGCCGCATAAAGTTCACAGAATGCATCTTCATCTCCGGCTATCAGGCGGATGACAAGCGAACGTTCATTACCGGGAATATTTGTTGCGCACATATAGCATTTTAGGTTTCAATTCACAAAGGGATTGTTAGAATGTCACAAACGTACGTAAAATCCGGGAAATAAAAAAGGAAAGAAGTCGCTAATCTTTTTCAGATTTATTTCAGTATCATGATTTTTCTTTGTCGGAGATTATTTATTATCTTTGCAACTTTAACCCGATAATCAATGAGTAGAATAATATTAAATACTAAGATTTGGCTGTTTGTGTTGTTGTTTGGAATGTCGTTTCCCGCATGGGCACAAAGTGATGATTTCAATACATGGACTAAATTTAAGGTAAATTATAAGATAGATTCTCGTTTCTCGGTTTCAGGCGATTTGGAATTACGTATGAAGGATGATGTAAGTCGATTAGATCGTTGGGGACTGACAGTTGGTGGAAGTTATCGCCCTTGTTCTTTTTTGAATCTGGGAGTGGGATATGAGACCCATCTTCGGAATTTGGGTGATTCAGACTGGAAGTTGAGACATCGCTATCATATATCTGCCACTGCCAACTTTCGTTATCAATGGTTGAAAGTGTCTTTGCGGGAGAGGTTTCAGCAGACTTTTGACCGTGGTGATTCTGAAACTCGTCTACGTTCTCGTTTGAAGTTATCCTATGCTCCTACAAAAGGAATCGTTTCTCCTTATTTTTCTGTTGAAATTTATCAAAGTCTGGATGATACCTCTTTTTGGAGAGCAGACCGTATGCGCTATCGTCCCGGAGTGGAGATTGCTTTAGCCAAACGTTGGTCATTGGATGCATTTTATTGTTATCAATATGCATCTTCGCAAGGCAGACACATTGCCGGAATAGAAGTGGGGTATTCTTTTTGAAATAAATGACGGATAGTAAATAATAACCAATGCTAATATAATAATGTGGAGTTCAGAATGTCTTGTTTTTGCATGTGTTATGTAAATGGCTGATTACGTGCTTTTTATATAAAAGATTAATCTTTTTAAAGGAAAATATTTCTTTTCTTAACTATAATCTGTACTTTCGCTTCCACATTTCAAACTGTAATGTGGGAATTTAAGATTCTACAGTTGCAACAGACGTGTTGTATGGTTTTTCATAACCGAAAGTGAATACTTCCTCTTATGGCATTCTTTCTGCTTAATCAAGAATTTCTTTTTTTGAACTAATAGAAAAACAAAATGAAAACATGCCATAACCTATTTGTGGGAGTAGGTTTTTTTATCCTTTGTTGTACTATGTTTACTGCTTGTGTAAACCATATTTCGGAGGAAGAAGGGGAAATCATTAATAATGGAGATATTCCGTTGAAGTTTGTAGCTGATATTCATGAGATTATGAATACTCGTGTAGTAAACAATAGTTTTGGAGAAAAAGATGAAGTGGGATTATTTGCACTTGCAGGAACTACTACAATGCAAGAAGAACGTTATGCAGATAATCTTCATTTTGTGCGTTCATCTACTGGTGAGTTTGTATCTGATGAGTCGGTTTACTATCCGGATGATGGAGTAACATTGAATTTAATCAGTTATTATCCATATCAGAAGGGCGGGGTAGCAATGGGTGAAAGTTCCATGCAAGTGACCGTTGCAACAACTCAAGATAAACTGGATGATTATTCTCATTCTGATTTTCTAGTTGCTTCCAAAAAGGAAGTATTAGCTAGTAAAGATGCAGTTGCTTTGACTTACAACCACCAGTTCTTTCGCATGAAAATAGTCCTTGTCCCCGGAGAGGAAGAGAATATAGAAGAAATACTATCTGTGAAACCTACACTTTCGGTGAGTGGCTTTTATACTAAGACCATTTATGATTTTCAGAAGAAAACATTCTCTGCCTATTCTGAAGAGAAAGATATTACTCCTGCAGGAGAATGGGAAATAAAAGACGGTCGACTAGTAGGAAAAGAGCTTATTTTGATTCCCCAAGAGGCGACTGTTGGGTATCAATACATAACATTGGAAGCTGCCGGCAAACTATATACCAGTTTATTACCATCCACTTTACAATTGGAAAGTGGAAAACAGAGAGAGTTGGAAATAACGTTTGTATCGGCCGAAGATATATTAATGAGTAAAGTGAACGGAGAAATCGGGGATTGGGATGGAACAGAAGTGGATCATACCGAATCGGGTATTTTGCATAAATACATAGATGTATCGAAGCTGACTTTTGAAAAATCGAATGTGTACAAAGTGATACATTCGGGAAAACAAGTAGCCGAAATATGTAAAGAGTATCTTGTTACTCCGGATTTTTCTTCTCAAGCGATTGTTGCCTATCCGATGAAAGAAGACGGTAGCGTTAATTTATCTCAAGGGATTGTAGCACAGTTATTAGGAAAATCAGGAAAAGTGAATGGTGGAAGTGTATCATGGAATATGGAAGATCATTCATTAACCTATGTGGATGGCACTTTATTGGCTCGTAATAATGTTTATGTGCTGGCAGACGGAACAATCTCCTTATCAGTAACACTGGCAGATGATGTGTTACCTGTTTTGGCACAGGAAGATATTGTTCGTGATGTTCGTGGAGGAGTCATCCATAATTATCCGCTAGTGAAGATCGGAACTCAATACTGGATGAGGAGTAATTTGGAGACATCTTTATATGTAAACGGTGATGCGCTCCCTAAATTGAATCAGGTAACAGCAAATATAGCCGGATATTTGCAATCTACTACAGAGCATTATTTTTATACCGCTAATGTTGCGCTTTCCGGTAGGATCTTGCCAACTCACTGGAGTATACCGAATTGGGAAGACTGGAATATTTTAAAAGACTACTTGAAGGGGGAAGCTTCTTTGTTGAAGTCAGGGACCTGGTTGTCCCTGAAGACGGAAGAACAAGTGCAACCTGCAACTAATTTATCCGGTTTTAATGGTATTCCTGTAGGAATGTATGTAGGGGCTTTTCAAGCAGATTATGAGAACAAACATTTGGCATATTGGACATTGGACAATACAAATGCCACCATCGATACTAAGGTTTTCTACATGAAAAGTGATACGAATATCATAGAAGAATCTAATGCGGGTATTGATACGAAAGCTTTCGCTATTCGTTGTATTAGAAAGTAAATCAGTGAAAATTGCATCTCCTTTTCATAAATTGCTTATATTTGGGAAGTAAAACTAACTAAAAGAGAGAACTATGAAGAAGATAATAAATCCCTGGAAGGGTTTGGAAGGGTACAATTGTTTCGGTTGTGCTCCTAATAATGAAGCTGGAGTAAAAATGGAATTTTATGAGGATGGTGACGAAGTAGTGAGCATTTGGAAGCCACGTCCCGAGTATCAAGGCTGGATTGACACTTTGCATGGCGGTATTCAAGCAGTTTTGATGGATGAAATCTGTGCGTGGGTGGTGCTTCGTAAACTACAAACGACTGGAGTGACTTCGAAGATGGAAACCCGTTACCGAAAATCTGTTGATACCAAAGATTCTCATATTGTATTGCGCGCCTCTATTAAAGAAGTGAAGCGGAACATTGTCATTGTTGAAGCAAAATTATATAATGAGGATGGAGAAGTATGCACAGAATCGGTTTGTACCTACTTTACTTTCTCGAAAGAAAAGTCGAAAGACGAAATGCATTTTACGAAATGTGATGTAGAGCCGGAAGAGATATTGCCTTTAATTTGAAATAAAAACTCAAGTTTTTGTGATAAATGTTTGGTGGTTTCAAACAAATGCTTTACTTTTGTCGCAGTTAATAAAAGAAATATGAAATATACAACTACACATCATCATCATCATTTTCCTAACGAATAATCGGTGGGCGTGGATGATATTGTGTATAACTATATAAACGATAACTAAGGCTTGCCGAATACGGTAAGCCTTTTTTATTTCTCAACGCATATTATAATTAAAAATTAAATAAAGTCATGTTAAGAATCGCAGTACAAGCCAAAGGACGTCTCTTCGAAGAGACAATGGCACTTTTAGGAGAGTCGGATATTAAGTTGAGCACTACAAAACGTACCTTATTGGTGCAGTCTTCCAATTTCCCTATTGAAGTTCTATTCCTTCGTGATGATGATATCCCGCAGACAGTGGCTACCGGTGTGGCAGACTTGGGAATTGTTGGCGAAAATGAATTTATGGAAAAGGAAGAAGATGCGGAAATCATCAAACGTTTGGGATTCAGTAAGTGTCGCCTTTCATTGGCTATGCCGAAAGATATTGAATATCCCGGTTTGTCATGGTTTAACGGTAAGAAGATCGCTACTTCTTATCCGGTTATTCTTCGCAACTTCCTGAAGAAAAATGGTGTAAATGCTGAAATTCACGTGATTACCGGTTCTGTAGAAGTGTCTCCGGGAATTGGATTGGCTGATGCTATTTTTGATATTGTAAGCTCCGGTTCTACGTTGGTAAGTAACCGTTTGAAAGAAGTGGAAGTCGTAATGAAGTCGGAAGCATTGCTGATTGGCAACAAGAATATGAGCGACGAGAAAAAAGAAGTGCTCGAAGAACTGCTGTTCCGCATGAATGCAGTAAAAACAGCCGAAGATAAAAAATATGTATTGATGAATGCTCCGAAAGATAAACTGGAAGAAATCATTGCTGTATTGCCGGGTATGAAGAGTCCTACGGTGATGCCGTTAGCACAGGAAGGCTGGTGCTCTGTCCATACAGTACTTGATGAAAAACGTTTTTGGGAAATCATTGGAAAACTGAAAGGACTGGGAGCAGAAGGCATTTTAGTACTGCCAATTGAAAAGATGATTGTATAAATATATAGGCATCTAATAAAATAGTAACCATGAGATTGATTAAATATCCCTCAAAAGAACAGTGGACGGAACTTTTGAAACGTCCGGCACTGAATACGGAAAATTTGTTCGACACTGTTCGCTCTATTATAAATAAGGTAAGAGCAGAAGGTGACAAAGCCGTCTTGGAATATGAAGCTACTTTTGATAAAGTCGCCTTGTCTGCGCTTGCTGTGACTCCTGAAGAGATACAGGTTGCCGGAACATTGGTAAGCGATGAACTGAAAGCAGCTATCTCCCTGGCAAAACAAAATATTGAAACTTTTCATGCTTCCCAACGTTTTGTCGGAAAGAAGGTAGAAACAATGAACGGTGTGACTTGCTGGCAAAAATCGGTAGGAATCGAAAAAGTGGGATTGTATATTCCGGGTGGAACAGCACCACTTTTCTCAACTGTATTGATGTTGGCTGTTCCGGCTAAAATTGCAGGATGCAAGGAAATCGTACTTTGCACGCCTCCCGATAAGAATGGAAATATTCATCCGGCTATTCTTTTTGCTGCGCAACTGGCAGGTGTCAGTAAAATATTCAAGGCTGGTGGTGTGCAGGCTATTGCCGCTATGGCCTATGGAACGGAGAGTGTCCCCAAAGTATATAAGATATTTGGTCCAGGCAATCAATATGTGACAGCTGCCAAACAGTTGGTAAGCCTGCGTGATGTAGCTATTGATATGCCTGCCGGTCCTTCTGAAGTCGAAGTTCTGGCTGATGCATCTGCCAACCCGGTTTTTGTAGCAGCAGATCTTTTGTCACAGGCAGAACACGGAATAGATAGCCAGGCTATATTGATTACCACTTCCGAGAAGCTTCAAACAGAAGTAATGACGGAAGTAGAACGTCAATTAGCCGAATTACCCCGTCGTGAAATTGCTGCAAAATCATTAGAGAATAGTAAACTGATTTTAGTAAAGGATTTGGATGAAGCATTGGAACTGACTAACGCATACGCGCCGGAACACTTAATTATAGAAACGGAAAACTACATGGAAGTAGCAGAGCGTGTAACAAATGCCGGTTCTGTTTTCCTTGGATCGTTAACTCCCGAAAGTGCCGGTGACTATGCTTCCGGAACGAATCATACCTTGCCTACCAACGGTTATGCCAAAGCATATAGCGGCGTCAGTCTGGATAGTTTTATCCGCAAGATTACGTTCCAGGAAATTCTCCCGGAAGGAATAAAGGCTATTGGTCCTGCTATTGAGGAGATGGCGGCTAACGAACATTTGGACGCGCATAAGAATGCGGTCACAGTTCGTCTCAAAGCAATTCAAAATTCATAACTTAAAATTTAAAGAAGTGAAAACATTACAAGAATTAACCCGGCCGAATATCTGGAAATTAAAGCCTTACTCTTCGGCACGTGATGAATATAAAGGAGTCACCGCTTCTGTTTTCCTGGATGCAAACGAAAATCCGTACAATACGCCTCACAACCGTTATCCGGACCCTATGCAGTGTGAACTGAAAACATTGTTGTCGAAAATTAAGAAAATATCTCCCGAACATATTTTTCTCGGAAACGGCAGTGATGAAGCCATCGACTTGGTCTTTCGTGCTTTTTGCGAACCGGGTAAAGATAATGTAGTAGCTATCGATCCTACCTATGGAATGTATCAGGTCTGTGCCGATGTAAACGATGTAGAATATCGGAAAGTTTTGTTGGATGATGACTTCCAGTTCTCTGCTGACAAATTGCTGGCAGCTACCGACGAGCATACCAAACTGATTTTCCTTTGTTCGCCTAATAATCCGACGGGAAATGATCTGCTTCGTTCCGAAATAGAAAAGATTCTTTGTCAGTTTGAAGGATTGGTAATGTTGGATGAGGCTTACAATGATTTTTCTAAAGCTCCGTCTTTCCTCGAAGAGTTGGATAAATATCCCAATCTCGTCGTATTCCAGACATTCTCCAAAGCCTGGGGATGTGCTGCTATCCGTTTGGGAATGGCTTTTGCTTCCAAAGAGATTATTGATATTCTTAGTAAAATCAAATATCCCTATAATGTCAACCAGTTGACTCAACAGCAAGCCATCGCCATGTTGCATAAACATTATGAGATAGAACGTTGGGTGAAAACTCTGAAGGAAGAACGTGACTATCTGGAAGCGGAATTTGAAAAGCTTCCATGTACCATTAAACTGTTTCCGTCTGATGCGAATTTCTTTTTGGCAAAAGTGACGGATGCCGTGAAAATCTACAATTATTTGGTAGGTGAAGGAATTATTGTGCGTAATCGCCATAACATTTCGCTTTGCTGCAACTGTTTGCGTGTGACTGTCGGTACCCGTGTAGAGAATAATACACTATTAGCCACCCTTAAAAAATACCCGGGATAATTTATGAAGAAGAAAGTATTATTTATAGATAGAGATGGTACGTTGGTGATCGAACCTCCCGTAGATTACCAACTCGACTCATTGGAGAAGCTGGAATTCTATCCGAAAGTATTCTGTAATTTAGGTTTTATTCGCAGTAAACTCGATTTTGAATTTGTGATGGTCACCAATCAGGATGGATTGGGTACATCTTCTTTCCCGGAAGAAACGTTTTGGCCTGCCCATAATCTGATGCTTAAAACATTAGAAGGAGAGGGGATTACTTTTGATGAGATTCTGATAGACCGTAGTTTCCCAGAAGATAATGCGCCCACCCGTAAACCACGTACCGGAATGTTGACGAAGTACCTAAATAATCCGGAATACGATCTTGCCGGAAGTTTTGTTATAGGCGACCGTCCTACGGATGTGGAACTTGCCAAAAATATGGGTTGCCGGGCAATTTATCTGCAAAATTCACCTGAAACCCTGAAAGAAAAAGGATTGGAAGAAGTCTGCGCTCTTGCAACAACTGACTGGGATCAGATAGCCGAGTTCCTTTTTGCCGGAGAACGGAAAGCGGAAGTACGTCGTACAACAAAAGAAACAGATATTGATGTGGCTTTGAACTTGGATGGAAACGGCACTTGTGACATCTCTACCGGTCTTGGCTTTTTCGACCACATGCTCGAGCAGATTGGAAAACACTCCGGTATGGACTTGACAATCCGTGTGAAAGGAGATCTGGAGGTAGACGAGCATCATACGATCGAAGATACTGCTATTGCATTAGGAGAATGTATTTACCAGGCTTTAGGTAGTAAGCGTGGAATTGAACGTTATGGCTATGCTTTACCGATGGATGATTGTCTTTGTCAGGTTTGTCTGGACTTTGGTGGTCGTCCCTGGCTGGTTTGGGATGCCGAATTCAAGCGTGAGAAGATAGGGGAGATGCCGACGGAAATGTTCCTTCATTTCTTTAAGTCACTAAGTGATGCGGCAAAAATGAATCTGAACATCAAGGCGGAAGGACAAAATGAACATCATAAGATAGAAGGTATTTTTAAAGCCCTTGCCCGTGCCTTGAAAATGGCAATCAAAAGAGATATCTATCATTTTGAACTTCCATCCAGCAAGGGAGTACTTTGATCTTTTTATAATAACAATATAGACTTATGCAGAAAAGAATCCTGTTAAGCCTACTTTTGGGAGTAATCTTCTCTATATCTATTTTTAGTCAGAATTTGAAAGTAGAGAAGATTACTCTTCCTGATAGTGAATTAACCAATCTGTACAAGATCGATTCGGGTGTATATCGTTCAGAGCAACCTTCGCATGAAGACTTTAAAGCTTTAGAAAAGTATGGTATTGGCGAAGCTCTCAATCTCCGTAATAGACATAGTGATGATGATGAAGCCGCAGGAACAAACGTAAAGCTTCATCGGGTAAAGACCAAAGCTCATTCCATCAATGAAGAACAGTTGATTGAAGCATTGCGTATTATAAAGAATCGTAAAGCGCCGATTGTTATCCATTGCCATCACGGATCAGATCGCACAGGAGCTGTTTGCGCACTTTATCGAGTGGTATTTCAGAATGTTTCAAAAGAAGACGCGATTCATGAAATGACTGAAGGCGGTTTTGGCTTTCATCGTATTTATAAAAATATCATTCGGAGGATTAAAGAAGCGGATATAGAGCAAATAAGAAGAAAAGTTATGTGTACAGAGGGATTTTAGTATGTAATTTTGTGCAGATACATGTCTTGCTAAAATGTTGTATCGAAGCTATGATGAGGCGTTATATTTTCTCAACTATTCTCACTGCTATGAGAAAAAATTCTCACTATAATGAGAAAATCTTCTCATAGTAATGAGTATTTTTTCTCATAGCAGTGAGAATAGTTTGATGTTTGTACTTCCCTATAAATTCTCTATTTCTTTAAGCCACATAGCTGAATTGGCATCACTAGGCATCCTCCAATCCCCCCGTGGACTAATAGAAATACTTCCAACTTTAGGGCCGTCCGGTAAGCAAGAACGTTTGAACTGCTGATTGAAGAAACGACGGAAGAAAGTGGAAAGCCATTTCTTGATGGTTTCTTCATCATACGTATCTTTGAATGTCGTTCTTGCCAAATAGAATATCTTGGAAGGCCGGAAGCCGAAACGTAAGAAATAATATAGGAAGAAGTCGTGCAGTTCATAAGGACCTACCAAATCTTCTGTTTTCTGTTTAATTTCTCCGTTCTCATCCGCCGGAATCAATTCCGGGCTAATAGGAGTGTCTACAATATCAAGCAAAGTAGCTTTCGAGTTTTCGTCCATACCGTTTTCTGCCACCCATTGTACTAAATATTTCACAAGTGTTTTGGGAACACTCGCATTTACCCCGTACATGGACATGTGATCGCCGTTGTAAGTAGCCCATCCCAATGCAAGTTCGGATAAATCCCCTGTGCCGATAACCATTCCCCAAGTCTGATTGGCCACATCCATTAGTATTTGTGTACGTTCGCGCGCTTGCGAATTCTCGTATGTAACGTCATGTACATTCATGTCATGTTCGATGTCCTTAAAATGTTGGATGCAGGCATCTTTAATACTAATTTCACGGATGGATATACCTAATGATTTCATTAGATCGATCGCATTATGGTAGGTGCGGTCAGTCGTTCCGAAACCCGGCATCGTGATTCCGAGAATACCATTTCGGGATAATCCCAGTTTATCGAAAGTCTTCACGCAGACGAGCAGTGCCAGTGTTGAGTCTAATCCACCTGAAATACCGACTACGGCTGTTTTGGCTCCGGTGTGAACTAATCTTTGTGCTAGTCCGGCCACTTGGATAGAGAATACTTCTTCGCAATGTTCATTTAGCTCAATTCCTTGTGGTACGAAAGGATGGGCGTTGAACTTCCGGGTTAAGGTCAGTTCTTTGCTGTTGACAAATTCTGTCGCGATAGAAACTGCTTTCTTGTCTCCTAAATTTGCCTGATTAGCGGCGAAAGTAGTATTTATCCTGCGTTCTGCCCGGATGCGTTCCACATCAATTTCGCTGATAATCAGTTGCTCTTTCATACTGAAACGTTCGCTGCGTGCAAGCAGTGAACCGTTTTCATAAATCAGCCCATTACCGGCAAAAACCACATCGGTAGTAGATTCTCCAAAGCCACAAGACGAGAATACATATCCGGCAATACAACGTGCAGATTGTTGGCTGATGAGAGAACAAAGATAATTGTTTTTTCCAATGCCTTCATTATCAGCAGACATATTGAACAGAATCTCTGCCCCTTGCAGTGCCAGTGAGGAACTTGGAGGTATAGTAGACCAAAGGTCCTCGCATATCTCAATGCCAAAAGTCGTATCTGAAGTCTCAAAAAGCAGATTTGCACCTATGGGAACGATTTGTCCACACAGGCGTACGTTGTTTGTAGTCAACTGAAGCGCTGATGTGAACCAACGTTGTTCGTAGAATTCTTTATAATTCGGCAGATAGGTCTTGGCTGCAACTCCCAACACTTTCCCTTTCTGAATCACTACGGCTGCATTGATTACTGTCGAATTGACAACGACAGGCATGCCAACAATAGAAATGATATCTAATTGACGGGTGTTATTCAGAATTTGCATCAGCCCCATTTCTGCTTCTTCCAGCAAAAGTTGTTGTCCGAATAGGTCACCACAAGTATATCCGGTGATACTCATTTCCGGGAAAATAATGATCTGCACTCCTTTTCCTTCAGCCACTGCAATCAGACTTTCTATCTTCTCTACATTGAATTTACAGTCAGCCACTTTTACGTGTGGCACGGCTGCAGCTACTTTTACAAATCCGTAGTTCATCTTATACCTTATTTATATATAATGAGTGCAAAAATAGGAAATAGTTTTGAATAATTATCTTTTCTATATTGAATCCTCTTAATAAGCTATTTTGTATGAGTTGTGATGTTGTTATTTGAGTAATTAAAGTAACTGTCAAAATGAACGTTTATATTCAACTATCATTGAAATATGTTGTGGATTTATTTTCATTTATGGGTTTGTGTACTTAAATATGTATCAAAAAGATATAAGTGGAAATTTGGTATAAAATATGCGACATATTGTTTCTTTTATTTAAATATAATATATATATTTGTAGCCAAAATAGAACAATATTAGAAGTGTATAACACCTAAACAGAACAAGTGATATTAGTGTTTAACTAAAGTTTCCCACCCCTTAAAACACTAACTTTTCTCATTTTCCTTTGTCTGTC